>Ga0228608_1000056_pt1 | contig 34194 bp, 26 predicted proteins | sample 9DmetaG_FD_190069 | JGI IMG/M metagenome (GOLD analysis project Ga0228608, IMG submission 190069) | Seawater microbial communities from Monterey Bay, California, United States - 9D | ecosystem: Environmental > Aquatic > Marine > Coastal | place: USA: California | collected 2016-11-15
ACTGATGCAATGGTGAATCGGCTTGCAGAAGCCGAACGTGCTATGAAAGACGAGCGAAGAAGTCAATGGCTCAACATGAATCAAACACCAGCAACAAATGTGCTGGCTTCACTAGGTGCAGAATTACCATCTCACCTCAGAGGAGATGCAGCTAATCCAGCAAAGGAAGTCATGGCTGGAGCCCTGGGTCAAGGCCCGTCGAACGCACCTGATGAAGCACTCCTCCGAAGAATGTGCGAGGTCGCCGTACGACGAGTCGCTCGAAAGCGAGGGGTCGCAGTCGAAACCCCACAGGCTAAGAGCGAAGGTTCGGAATTAACAGTCAACGTCACATACGTTGATGACGGACGTGTTCTCGACACGCCAGATGACCTCAAGCAGGCCTTTGAGCATGCCATTCAAACCGAATTGGCGCTCAAAGGATTTGACCTCACACCGGTGCTTACCATCTTCCGATCGAAGGATGGTGAAGTCGAAAACCTAGGCGACGATGCAGAAGACGATGAAGAAATGTTTGCATGCGAAATCTGCGACGGCTTAGTCAAAGAAAGCGACAATGAATGCCCACACTGTGGAGCAATGTTCGAAGATGAAGAAGAGGAAGTTGCAGAATCTCCTAAGAAAGGCGGACCACCGGGCCGTTCTTCAGGACCTCCCGGACCAAGTAAATCCGGCGGGCCCCCAAAGAAGAGCGGCGGACCTCCAAAGAAAAGCGGCGGACCTCCCGGGCCAAGCAAATCCGGCGGACCTCCAAAGAAAAGCGGCGGGCCTCCTGGACCAAGCAAATCCGGCGGACCTCCAAAGAAGAGCGGTGGACCTCCAAAGCGTTCCGGGCCCCCTGGGCCAAGCAAATCCGGTGGGCCTCCAAAGAAAGGCGGTGGACCTCCTGGTCCAAACAAATCCGGTGGGCCTCCAAAGAAAAGCGGTGGACCTCCTGGTCCAAGCAAATCTGGAGGACCTCCAAAGCGTTCCGGCCCTCCAAAGGGTGGACCTGGCGGCGGACCGCCCGGACCAAAACGTGGCCCTCGTTGAAACCCATGGGTGATGATCCATGTCGACTCCACTCCCTGAGTTTGGTAACATCAGATTCACTGGAACATTGCGTCCTTCACAAGCGGCAGCCACTTCAATCATTCAACCTCAACTTGACAATGGCGAGAAGAGGCTTCACATCGTCGCTCCACCGGGCTCTGGAAAAACCATTCTCGGCCTCTATGTGTGGGCTGACCTGATCAAAAAGCCCGCATTGGTGCTTTCTCCCAATTCTGCGATTCAAGCACAATGGGCAGCTCGGACCTCGTTGTTCGATCTCGACGGAAAGGATGCGCACATCAGCACCGACCCAAAGAAACCTGGATTGCTGACTTCATTAACCTATCAAGCAGTGACCATGCCCCGCAAAGGTGGAGAAGACCTCGACCATGTTGCTCTTCAATTATGGGCTGAAAAACTGATGACAGACGGACAGGCAGATGACCACGAATCTGCACTTGCATGGCAAAAAAGCCTTGAGGATTCAAACAAGAAGTATTACACCTCTCGGTTGAAGACATACCGCAAAAGGGTCCGGGATGATTTTGCCAAAAATGGCAATGCTATGTGGACCTTGCACGAAAGTGCCAAAGCGAATTTAATGCGTCTGAAAGAGGTGGGCATTGGCCTCATCATACTGGATGAATGCCATCACCTCATGCACCATTGGGGTCGGATTTTGGCGGAAGTGAAGGAGTTCTTTGACGATCCAGTGGTGCTTGGATTAACTGCAACCCCCCCCGACACTGAGGAAATCGATAATGAGGATTCTCAGAGGTATGAAGCGTTTTTTGGACCAGTTGATTATGAAGTCCCAGTTCCAGCATTAGTGAGGCACGAAAATCTAGCACCTTACCAAGACTTGTGCTACTTCGTCCGTCCCGCATCACACGAACTGAAGTACATTGCTGGAGTTGATGAGGAATTCGAAACATTGCTCAACGACTTGCGAAAGCCCCATGAATCCACCTCGAAAAATCGAGTTCCAACCCTTGATGATTGGACATACAATAGCCTAGACAAACGCACAAACCACAAAGGGGAATCCCTGTCTTGGCAGAAATTCCGATCCAAGAATGAGAAATTCGCTGACAATGCAAGGCGATTTCTGATTGGTCATGGTCAAGCGCTTCCAGGCGGTGTACCACCAATTGCTATGCGACCGAACGATGAATCATGGTCTCGAATGAGCATGCTTCGCTCGGTGCTGGACCGCTATGTTCGCTATGGTTTACGCCTATCAAAGAGCAAAGAAGATCACAAATTGGCTGAATCTGTGATCGCTCGACTCCGCATGTTGGGCATCCAAATCACAGAAACTGGCTCAAGACCATGCGCCTCCCCAGTCGGTCGAGTCATGGCCTATGCCTCTTCGAAAGTGGGAGCCCTTACAGAAATCATCAACGTCGAGATGCAAACGCTCGGGCCAAACATCCGTGCTGTCGTGGTCACTGATTTCGAAAAGACATCCGCCACCGCTCTTGTGGAAGGGGTCCTTGACAAGGAAGCTGGTGGCGCCATCGCCGTGTTCCGCACACTGGTAAAGAATGCTGCAGGCGATTACTTGGACCCGATTCTGATGACGGGCAGCACCGTGCTTGTGGACGATGATCTTGCACCAAAATTCATCGAACGTGCCGAACAGTGGATTAAAGAACGATCGTTGGAGGTCACATTCAGTGACCAAATTCATGACGGTTATCATGAAATTCACGGAAAAGGAAAGCATTGGGTGCCACGGTATTATTCATTGATGATCACCGAATTCTTCCAAGAAGGATTCACTCGATGCCTTGTTGGCACTCGAGGACTGCTCGGTGAAGGATGGGACGCTTCCAGAATCAACGTTCTGGTTGACATGACCACCGTCACAACCAGCATGAGCATTAATCAATTGCGAGGACGTTCAATACGATTGGATAAGCAATGGAAGGAAAAGGTGGCGAACAATTGGGACATCGTTTGCGTTGCAGACGAGTTCACCAAAGGATTCGATGACTACCAACGCTTCAAGCAAAAGCACAAGCAATTGTATGGCGTTTGCGATGATGGAGCCATCGAAAAGGGCGTTGGTCACGTCCATGCAGCCTTCAACGATGTTCGTCCGGAAGGCATCAGCGAAGGAATGGCGATGTTCAACGAAGAGATGCTACGCCGAGCACGAACCCGTGGACATACCCGTGAACTTTGGGGCATTGGTCAACCGTTTGCTGCTGAAGCAAAACCTGCAGTCGAAGCAAAAGCATCAAGCGGTTTTTCTAATGGATTCAAATTTGGACCCGAAAAGAAGGTGTGGACCGACGCATCTCTGACTCAGGCCATTGCCCAAGCCATTGTCGATTCACTTTGTGAACTTGGAGAAATGACCCATATCGCAAGGCCTTCAGGAGGCGATCGAGGAGGCGGATGGATTCGTTATCACCTGCAAAATTCGACCCCTGATGAGGCTAAGATGTTCAGCGATGCTCTTGCAGAAGTCCTCGGCCCGCTCGATAAGCCAAGGTATGTAATTCAACGTTCATCAAAATTTTTTGATGAAACTTGGCTCTCGAAACTCATGCCGGAGGTGCTCGCAGTGTTCCTTCGCAAGCAGAGAGTTTCCGTCATGATGTACCACACAGTCCCTTCATGCCTAGCCAATACAAAGGAGAGGGCTGCGGTCTTTGAGAAGCACTGGAATGTCCATGTGAGCCCGGGAGTCGTCACGTATGCGAGGAGTGGCAATGGACGCCAATTGGTTGAATACGCCCAATTACAGGGGCTTGTTCCTGACGTGGGTATCCACGAAAAGTTGGTCCACCAGTGACTTCAACTTGCACAATCGCTGCATTGGAATGTCATGCCTTTGTGTGCACTGCAGAACCTTCGGCGACAATCAAAGCAGCGGAAATCAAAGGATGTGACTCCAGTGTCGCATGAGGGGTGGGCGCATTGATTGGACTCATCTTCTCCAACCGGCCTTGAAGTGGTTGTGGCAACTTTTGGCTGAATTGGTTTTGCAGATTCAAAGAATGCTGCTGCTTCATCTTGCATTTGCTGCAAACGGTCTTCGCTGGATCCTGCTGGTCGCAAATTGGTGTTTGCGTCAGATGGGGCTGGTACATTTCTGCTCAGCATGCCCGCCGAATTTGATGCCGCAGTGGCTGCCTTAGCCCCACTGACAGCCGCTGCCCCAGCTGCGAAACCAAGACTTTGCATCACAAATGGATGAGCCATGAATTTGTTCGCATCAGCAGCGTTCATGAAACCACTCGAGCGAAGCATGTTCTCTGCATCATAGACATTTGAGGCATTTTTGCTCATGTTCAATGTATCGATGACCCGCTTGTAACCACTGATCCTCGAAGGGGACATGTTGTTTTTAGATTTACGAGAAGGACCTCTTCTTTGCTGAGTTTGCCGGCCGACTGAATGGCCGACTGCACCGCCAGCCATTCCGGGAATCACCATCATTCCACCGCCGCCAAAGCCGCCTCCACCTCTGCCAGCGCCAGCGTTCTGGGATGGCACGGGGTATCCTTGTGAGCCACCTGGCACGAAGGTATCGTACTGTGCTTGCCCAGTCGGTGGAGATACATCGATTCGTTGAGGGCGGAGCCCTTTGAGCATACCACCTGTCTTCATTGATACGCCCGGGGATTTGGAGGTAAGCATAATCACAAGTGCAGGGACAGATAACACAGCGAAACAAAAGGCGCAGCAAAAGTAGATGCCCTCCGGATCAATGGGTTCTGAAAGGCTCGCTTTCTGGATGTCCTCCGATGGATAGTACACAATAATTTTGCCCCCAACCGGGTACGAGTTTTGAATGTCCTCAAGGCAACTGGAGTAACTTTCACCCCAAGTGATTGTATCGCTGGATTCATAGAGTGTGCCATTAGGTTCTTCGAAACTTGTGTAATTGAAGTTGATGTTTGAAGAACATACGAAAAAGTAGACCGTTCTGTATTGTTCACATTCTTCGTATTCATCCCCATACTCGTCATAATAGTAGCCCATTTTAGAGCATTCTTGCCTCGAACCTTCACGTTCGTCCCAGGTGGTGCCTTCCATAATCTGGCCTTCAACCTGCATGATTTCAACGGTATCAGTTAAAGCTAGAATTGCAAAAATGCCCGCGCCACCAGCCAAGATCAGAAAGAGAACGGTCCCGTAAATATTCATATCATCAAATCCTTAGACACAAAAACGGACCGCAAAAGAATGTTGGACAACGATTGCGAATCTCTTTCCACAGCAGGAGGTTTTGCCTTGAGCACATAATCTTTCAGTCTTTGACGGCAAGCGGAGGCCGGATTGCGACATATAATGAGTGGCTGTGGCGCTGTTCCCATGCGCCACAGCCGGTGTGTGTTCTGGTCAATCGATGACATGTCATCATAGGTCATCGCCTTTCGGCTCTCTTAGGAACGATTGCTGCTTGGAGTGGTGGCATATAATCTATACCCGTTAGTTTCTGCGAACAACGCGTATCATCGGATCTTTTGAGCCAGCACGGTCGCCTTCTACGGCATCAAGAACGAGATTCAATCGCTGAGCCAATTCTAAATGAGCAGAGGACCATGGTGCTAAAGTCGAATGATTCGATTCATGCACCCGGACACCAAGTGGTTCGAAATCATCCTCCCAACCCGAAACTTCCCATTGCCGGGGTGAAAAACGCACCCAGTTATGATCGTTTGATTCCATAGAAAGTGCGGTATGAAGGAGTCCAATCTTGCGGCAAATTTTGGCTGCTTGAACTCGGGGAAATGCTCGAGGGATCATCATCAGTACTGCCTCATGATCGGTCCAAAACAAAACTGGGCCCACCTGCAATTCTCTTGTCTTTTCAACCGCCGCTTCCACCGTTTCCTCAACCGTGCCCCAAGTTCGGGGCAACCATGCAAAAATAGCACTCCTGTCTTTGGTGCCCGGAACATGTGTGCTGGCTTCAAGCGATGTAGATAATTCTGAAGCAATCTCTTGTGGCTCCAGTGTCGTCTTTGCCTTCTTCTTCGGTGGAGTTTTCTTGATCGGTCTTGCATACCACGGCATCTTCATCGCATCAGCATGGTGTGCTAAACCCTTGGCCCATGTTCTAAATGGTGCCCTCAATTGTTGCTCGGATACAATGCTGCAAAACCAGCCTGTGGAACCGTGCAAAGAACCGGGCAACCTGATGATTCGACGCGTATCAGCAGTGATACCTTTGTCCACAGGATGCCCAGCCGCCAGCGCCTCTTTGAGAAGGCTTTGACGTGCTTTTCGTACCGCTTGTTCACGTTGACGAGGGTCCGGAATCCCGAACAGGCTTCGGTCTTTATCCCTGAAAATAAGATGGAAGCCCTTGCTTCCAGAAAAAACGAGGTGAACCCGCTCAAAATCATGGTGTTCTTCGACCCAGTCAAGCAGGCCAACCGCTGCCTTTCTTGCCCGTTCCATGTTTCGTTTCGAAAATGGAGGGATGTCGATATCGAAGACAATCAGGTGGTCTATCATGACTGGAGAGGGTGTTTTTTTATCCTTAATTTTTGGTAAATTTACAGGGTTAAGCCACGCACTTGTAGAGACATACATGTCCCTAGGCGTGTTGTGCTTTGTGACTTTTGCGAGCGCTTCACCGCTTCGAATTTGCCGGCCTGCTGTGTGCCATCTGTTTCTTGTGCAGCGCCATCGAAATTGATGGCGGGATGATTTTCCAAGCCAAGTCAAATCGAGCGGTTGTGATTGAGAATAATGCTCGTGCAGAACCTCGGGGTCGAAGGCTCGCACTTTGGGCATGCCCTTTCATGCGAAAGCAGGTTATTGGCTTCATCGCAAACCGGCACTCTTGAGTGATTCCAAGAGAACCTTGCCGAGTTCGGATGGATCCATGGCGCAGGCAATTCCTGCCGCCTTGAACGCCTCGAATTTCTCTTCAGCGGTTCCTTTACCGCCAGAAATGATAGCGCCTGCGTGACCCATGCGCTTACCAGGTGGAGCGGTTGCACCAGCAACGAATCCAACAATGGGTTTGGTCACGTTATTAGCGGCCCATGCAGCGGCTTCTTGCTCGGCATTTCCACCAATCTCGCCAATCATGATGATTGCTTCTGTTTGGGGGTCGCTCTCGAAGGCTGCAAGGCATTCAATGAATCCAGTACCATTGACTGGATCACCGCCAATTCCGATGCATGTGGATTGGCCTTCATCAATGCTCATGGTTTGTGCAACGGCTTCATAGGTCAAGGTTCCAGATTTGGAAACGATACCAATGCGGCCCTTTGCGTGAATGTGACCGGGCATGATTCCAATTTTGGCGCCTCCGGTTTCCCCAGGTGTGATGATACCTGGGCAGTTTGGACCAATTAAGCGAACACCAGGACGGTTGTTGACGTAGGCGACTGCCTTGACCATGTCAAGGGTTGGGATGCCTTCTGTGATGCACACGATCACGCCTTCACCTTTGATTGAATCAAAGGCTTCTGCCGCTTCCATAATGGCCTCTCCAGCAAACGGTGGAGGGACGTAGATGACGGTTGCATCTGCATCAGTTGCCTTGATGGCTTCCCTCATGCTGTGCCAAACTGGGAACGCTTTTCCTTGCAACTCAACTGTTTGCCCACCCTTTCCGGGTGTGCATCCTCCAACGATTTGAGTGCCGTATTCGACCATCTTGTCTGCATGGAACATACCTTGCTTGCCCGTAATTCCTTGAACCAGAACCTTTGCATCTTCTTCAATCCAAATCGCCATCAAGCCTCACCTCCAATCAAAGCCACAATCTTTTGAGCGCCTTCAGCCAAATCATCCGCTGGATGAATGTTCAGGGTTGAGGCGGCAAGGATTGCTTTTCCTTCATCGACGTTTGTTCCAGCAAGACGGACCACCAACGGCACTTGAAGCGATAGGGCTTCTGTTGCTGCAATCACGCCACGTGCAATGATGTCACAGCGCATGATGCCACCGAAGATGTTGACCAAGATGCCTTTGACATTCGGATCTTCGAGAATGATTGAGAAAGCAGTTTTGACTTGTTCTTCATTTGCTCCACCACCAACATCCAAGAAATTGGCTGGTTCGCCACCGTAGAGTTTGATGACATCCATAGTCGCCATAGCCAGACCTGCCCCGTTGACAAGGCAGCCAATGTTACCGTCGAGCTTGACATAGGAAAGGCCTGTTTCTTTGGCGCGGATTTCCGTGTCTTCTTCCTCGGACAAGTCACGAAGGTCGTCCCAGTTTTTATGTCGGAATTCTGCGTTTTCATCAAACGAGACCTTGGCATCCAGAGCGACGATTTCATCAGCGCCGGTTCGCACAAGTGGATTGATTTCGACCATAGCGCAATCCTCTGCACAGAACATGGAATACATGGAAGAGAGCATCTTTCCAAAGGACTTCAACGCAGCACCGTTCAAGCCAAGGGCCATGCCTAAGTCTCGCTTTTGGAAGCCAAGAAGACCAACGTTAGCGTCAACAATGACCTTGTGGATTAATTCAGGGGTGTGTTCTGCCACTTCTTCAATGTCCATTCCACCTTCGGTTGATGCCATAATGAGCACGGATTTGTTATCACGATCAACCAATAGGGCGAGGTAATACTCGTGGGCGATATCGCAACCTGCCTCGATGTAGAGGTTGTTGACAATTTTCCCTTCATCACCGGTTTGAATGGTCACGAGGAGATTTCCAAGAATGTTGGATGAGTAGGTTTGCACTTCCTCTTTCGAGAATGCGATTTTCACCCCGCCCTCCATGACGACGTCACGGGAGGATGGATTCATCACAGTGCCCTTGCCACGACCGCCAGCGTGAATCTGAGACTTGACGGCAACAACCTTGCTTCCAAGAGCGTCGTATGCGTTCAATGCCTGCTCAACGGTTGTGCAGTGCACCCCTTCAAGCACCGGCACACCGGCTGCTTTTAGCAACATTTTTCCTTGGTATTCATGGATGTTCATAGGTCTCTCCAAACCTTCCAAAGAACGACCGTCTTTGAACACTTTGCTTCACTTGTATGAGCCTTCTGTCCGATGATAAAAGCACCACGCCATACAAGAGGTGCCTTCATAGGATGGGCGGGTTTGGCACGGCCATGCAAGTCGTGGTGCTCGCTGGAGGGGTCGGTTCGAGGCTTCGCCCGTGGACACAGAGCATTCCAAAGCCACTTTTGCCAATGTTGGATTTAACGCTGCTTGAGCGCGTTGTTGAAGCCATTCCAACCGACATGATCGACGAAGTTATTGTCGCTGGAGGCTACAAAGTCGACATGATTGAAGCCTACTTCAAGAGTAAGGATATTGATTTTGATGTCCGAATTGTCCCTGAAGATGAACCGCTAGGAACCGGTGGGGCACTTGGCAACTGCAGAGACGTCGTCAGCGGAACATTTGCTTGCTTTAACGGCGACATCGTCTCCTCATTGAGCATCGAACCGATGCTTGAACTCCATCGGAGCAACGGTGGAATAGGAACGCTCGCCTTGTGGGAAGTTGAAGATCCGACTCGGTTCGGAATTGTTGGAGTTAACGATGAACATCGTATTGAACGGTTCATGGAAAAACCAAAACCAGAACAGGTGTTTTCCAACCTGATCAATGCTGGCTCCTACATTTTCGAAGACGATGTTTTCGATTGGATGCCACATGGCCGACATTCTATAGAACGAGATGTATTCCCCAAACTTGCTGAAGCAAACCTGCTCAATGGGAAGCAATTCGAGGGGTACTTCATCGATGCAGGCACACCCACGGCATGGATGGAAGGGGTTCAGCGTTGCATTCGAGAAGAGCGGTTCAACACTGGACGTGCTGTCGATGGTACATGGTACGCCAAACAAAGCGATTACCCATCAGCCACCATCAGCGGTTCAATGATTGAGGCTGATGTCCTCATCGAGCAAGCGTCCATCGAATCTTCAACCCTCCTCGCCCACACCAAGGTGGGATTGAACGCTCAAATCAGCAACAGCCTCGTCGGTCGAAGTGCGACGATTGGGCACGATGTCATCCTCGATGGTGTCGTGGTGGATCATGACAGCATCATCCCCGATGGAACCGTTCAAGAGGGCGGGCAATGGCCAAAAGTGGACACTGCGGCGTGAACACAACGGAAGATGTCAAATGGTGCTCATCGCTGGGCGATGCATGACCAAACCATTGATTGTCGTCAATTTCAAGACGTACGCCACCGCAAGTGGCCCAACTGCTGAAACGCTTGCAGTCGCCATGGAGCGTCACGCAGACGGTCCTGCGAGGATGGTTGCGGTGGTCTCTGCCTTCGATCTGGCCATGGTTCGCAAAGCAGCTCCCAGCCTCGAGGTATGGGCACAACACCTCGATCCTGTCGGCCAAGGAAGTTTTACTGGTTGGCTAGAACCAAAAACAGCGATTCACCACGGAGCACAGGGGACCATCATCAACCACGCTGAACACAAGGTCGAAATGGACCACGTCAAGCGACTTATGGATCAACTGCCGGATGGTTTTCCGATGTGTGGCTGTGCTGCAGATTTGGATGAGGCAAAGAGCCTCGCCATGATGGGCCCGACCTTCATTGCGGTGGAACCTCCTGAATTGATTGGAGGAGACACATCGGTAACAACCGCTGACCCATCAATCGTCAGTGACACTGTTGCTGTGGTAAAAGCAACCAATGCAATGGTCAGAGTCTTGTGTGGCGCTGGGGTCAAAAACGGTCGTGATGTGGCAAAAGCCATCGAACTTGGCGCAGAAGGCGTTCTTCTTGCGAGCGGTGTGACCAAATCAAACGATGTTGAAGCCGTTCTTTCTGATCTCGTCTCCCTGCTTGATTAATCGCCTTGTTCAAGCATCCGGAGTCGTTGTTTTTTGGTGAAAGCCAGAGAATGACCATCCAAGCAACGTGCCTTGAACGGGCAGGTCTTGCATGTCGATTCGTGGACTGCCAGAGGAACACAATCCAAAGCATATCTTGACACTTCAGCGCACTGCTTCATCGCCGAGACATCGCTGGAAACTAAGCTCCTTGCCGCATTAATTTCCTCACTGTCCACCCCGAATGAATGAACAACCCAACTTCCTTTCCACCATCCAATCGTGTGGATATGGAACTGCTCTTTCACTTTGGGCAATCCGTCTCGTTTCATGGCCCAAAGCGCCATTGCAAGTGATTCGAGTCGCTCACTGTCTGACATTTTTGAACCCTGCATGTCCAATCGCACAAGGTGCCATGTTCCGCCGCAACGGTAGGCGAGATCGGGTGAAGCAAACAAATCATAGCCGTCGATGTGTTCTGATTCACGGCGATTAAGCAATGTCCACTGACGGATTGTACCTTTGTTGATTCTCAAGAAGGTGTCCGTTCGCCAAAGCAACTTCATCCGATGCTCAGCAAAAAGCAACAATGCTTCAAACTTGACGGGACTTATGCCTCTTTTTTGAGCCCTGAATCCCCCCCGCAAATGTTCCTTGAGAGCAAAAGATACGATTGATTCACTCCATTCAGTGCCCTGCCGAAGGGCTTCAAGGCGATCCACGATGGTTGATTTCAAGGCCCTCAGCATCAGATTCCAATCGCTTGCTGGCGCAGGGCTAAGCGTACGCCCAGAGCGCCGAGGCTGTGCATATCTCATCACCCAAGCAGATGGGCATTTGAAAAATAAATCTCGTTGTGTGCGGCTCCAGCTCGGGCAATACCTGTCCATAGACCCTGAGTCGACCCTCAAGGGTTGTCAATGCTCCGTTCAGAACAAGCCAAGTTCAAGAGCAGAGAGGGTTGCATCGATGGTGACCCAGATTGCGATTGGCAACAGGCACCAGCCAATGAATTGGGCAAAGACTTCGGCACCGTATTCACCAAACAGCCTCGAAATGGACCCACCCCAAGATGCGATGAAGCGAATGAAGAGCACAACAACCCCTGCAAACAGAGCAAGCCAAATCATGTAAAAGGAACCAAACCCAATTCCAAGCACTCCACTGAGCATTGTTGCGCCTACGCCTTGAGGGAAGAGGGCTGGGAAGGCAAGCCACCCAAACCATCCCAACCATACGCCGAGAACAACATCACGCTGTAGGTCTTCCATTTCTCGCCAATCTCTAAACGCCTTAGGACTGATGCGGTGGAGGAATTTACCGAGCAATTGTGCTTCAAGTGGGGCGCCTTTACGTGCCGTAACAAGGCACATCTCAATCATCCACAGCAACATGGCAATGTCGGCCCAGAACAAGAGCGTGCTCTGGATGGGCGCCAAGGTCAACAGGATCATTGGCAAGTTTACGATCAACACACCAAGACCACCTGCGATGGTGATGGATGCCCAGAGCGTGCCCGGTGGAAGAGGCGTTTCCGGCTCAACCCATCCTTGGCGGGGAAGGGCCATGAACAACAAAAACAGACCTGGGCCAAACAGGAGAGAGAAGTATTGAGTGAACGATTGACCGCCTCCGAAAGAGATGCTATCAACTGCGGATTCAATGTGCTCCTTAGGAGCATATGGACCCTCAGCATGGGTCACTCGCATGCTCGGGTCGAGCACCAGCACTGCGTCTGCAACACCGGTTGTGAGGCTGTTCGCAAATTGCCCGTCCATGTCAAGCAGAATTGGCCAGGACACATTGAGGGTTTCTTTGAGTGCAACAACATCCGTTGTTTTTGCATCCATTCCCGCTATCACCTGAATGACAGCAATTTCATCCGCTCTCGTGTCGAGGGTTTTGTTGAGTTCTAGCGCTTGCTGGAATGCATTTTCAGAGCCGGGAAGCGTTACGGCAACCACAACAGCCTTGTTTCCGTCTAAGAAATCTGAAACCATTACGGGATTCATCAATTCGTCATACAACTCAGCATCATAGGCACGAGCGTTTTCGCCAAGGCTTGCATCAGAACCGAGGTTGGCCTGCCCCCATGCTGTCGGGATGACAAACAAAGCGAGCAGAATTAACGCACCTAGGATTGGAAGGGGTGGTAAGTTGTCGGTTTGTACGAGCATAACAACGAAACCAATCAAGGCCCCGAATGTAGCGAGCGTCAGGAATAATGGTGCGCTTGCAAAGCCTTGATCTGCAGGCTCCACCTCAAATCGAACGATGCCGAAAGCATGACAATCGCTGTTGAGATCGCCTGAAATGGTTTGGATGCAGACCTGAAGATTTGCATCTCCGAGGGTTAACTGCTCAATTCCTGACCATGCCCAGCTGGTTTGGTTGCCCGGCATAAGCCGGTCAATTTGAATGCGGCCGGTTGAGTCTTCCATCATCCCTTCAGGGCTCTTGATTTGTTTCTCATCTGATCGCAAGGGCCCCCATAATTCCCATTTGATGGTCTTGACATCATCAGCGCCCCAAGGGAACAGAGGCTCGAATTCAATGTGGGCTCTGCGCTCGTCATCGATGTTGATTCGGGCAACAGGCTCGTACAAGCGCCCTGTCATGATGATGCCACCGCTGTTTTGTTCAAAGGCACCCCATTGAACGCGAATCACCGTGCCTTGACAGTTGTTTTCGGCCGTCACCGAAAGCGTGAACACATCGCCTGGTTGCATGCTGATGAACGCCTCTTGCCTTTCGCCACTGAAGTTCATTGCAGCGTTGGAAATCGCTATGTCGACGGTTTGAGTCACCGTAGCATCGTAAACAGGTACACCGCCTGCGTCAACCGAATAGGTGAGCGTCGTGCTGCTGTCAACCAACGTTTGGCGGGTGCATGATTCGTGGGACAAAGGGCCAGTTTCAATGTAAGCGGAGAAAAACACGCTCATGTTTACCGTAGCATTGATCGCATGCTGAACTGGTGGGCTTGAAATGGTGAACACCTCGACGGGACCTGCACCTGCGTTGACGGAAAAACCACCAACTGCGTTGTCGGTTCGCCCGCGCTGCAGCACGGCTTCTTCAACATCAAGGCCTTCGACAAACAGGCGTTCCATCTCGTCGATTTCCCAGTCGATGTATCCGGGCTCGTAGACAGCGTCACGTGCGGCGCTCGCATAGCCACCCATGGTCATGCAGACAAGCAGCGCAAGCAAAGCCACGGCTGCCAAGCGTTTGCGCATGTATGGACCAATCGGTTTTGGTTCATGAAGCCGATGGCCCAGTGTGAGTGAAACCATCGGGGCTCAGAAAGAAGAATTGATGAAGAAACTCATCAGCATAAACCCAAAGGTGATTGAGATACCATTCACCCCGCCCTTGGTCAAGAACCCACGGTTCTCCAGCACAGCACCAAGAAGGCTGTCCATTTGGCAACCAAGCCAACCAATCACAAGCACAGCCACGCTCAGCATAAGCCCGTCTTCGATGACCAAGGCGTCGGTTGTGAGGTACCATGCGGGGAATGCAAGCAATCCAATCAATGCTGAACCAGCGAGCGCAGCCTTTTGTCCACTTGGAGAAAAGCCGCCGTTCAACCCTGCTTCACACCGCTTGAAGGTGGTGATCATTCGCACATTGTCATCGAGGCATCCAATTTCACTTGCGAATGTATCAGAGGCTGCAACAGCCACTGCGGCACTAAACATCCACAGGCCCGTTTCCCAATCACCGGTAAAGTAGGCATACACTGCGACAAGACCAGGTAAGCCACCGTTGGCAATGACATTGCCATAACTTCTGTGACCATCTTCCGATTCAGACATGCCACGTTGTAATTTTTCTTCAAATCTCCATTTTGTAGCCTTATGAGCAGACAAGAGAAATCCAAGCAGGATCAACAACCATGTCCAATGGCCCAATCCACCAACGACAAGACCGAGAATCGCTGCTGCTAATACACCAGCTCTGTCAAGCATTTTGGCTCGGGTTGACACGGTAGCCAGCCCGAGAATGATGAGGCCAGTGACAACAAGGTTGCCCTGATTCAAACCACCAGTGAGCACATCCATCAGGTTCCCTCTTTTCTGTGGGTGGCCCAAGCCCCTCAAAGGTGCTTCCCCTTTGAATCAGGGTGAAAACTGGTTTTTTAGAGGTGTTAAATTCGGCTATCGAGCAAAACTGATGCCAAGATTCGTCTTGAAATCAACCAAAGAGAAGCGATCAACACCACAATCCATCCAAGGATCAAAAACACCTGAACAGCGACATGCAGGCTGTCTGTCAAGACCATGAGCGCCCAGGAACTTCCGTTCCACATTGCGTGGCCAAAAATCGCTAGAGCAAGACCAGCAATGGGCGTGGTTGGCAATTGCAAACCCTGCTCATAGGGGGAGCACAACCACCGAGGAATCATCACCGGAGGTTTTGGTGCATTTGATGCGGAAACCACTTCACCTGTTTTCTTGTCAACAAGCATCCACTGCTTGACTTCTTGTGTGGTTGCCCGAGGCTCAAGCGAGATCAATGGGGCAGGGCGCCTCAAGGTGAGGTGGCAACCAATGGCATAGCCGGAGATTCCAGTCCACACCCCATGGCCCGGAATGCTTCCGATGCCACGAAGGATCGAGGTGAACCCGAAGCTGATTGAACTCGCTTCGAGGGCTCCAAAGGTACCCAATATGTAGGTCATGTTTTCCAACAAAGCGAACCCGAGACCGACTGTAAAGCCAATTTGGAACCCCCTTCGGGGTGAGTCAATGAACCGTGCCAAGGCCAAAACTGCTGCTGCTTTGCATATCTCTTCACCAACCGGTGCGCTGACCATGAGGATCAAACCGTAGCCAAGGGAAGTTTCGCTAGCCATGCTGAGGCCCAGTGCATCGATGAGGATTGGTGATATGTTGCTGTTGATCATGATTGCAGGAACGGTGGATAACATGCCAGCAATGAGCATCCATTCAGCAAGGCGACGAGAAGTCTGAAGTCCAAAGTAATGGGTGAGGGTGGCCCACCAAGCAAACACTGGAGTGGAGAAACCAATCAAAAAGGCAGGGAGCACAATCAACACGAACACGACCGCTGTCAGAGGTGTAAAGCCGAAGATGAGAAGCGGGAATAAGCAAATGCTGGAGGCGGCAACACCGCCAAAGAAGAGCAACCACAACGCCTTCCGTGAGGGCATTTCAAGCGGTGCGGAATCATGTACGAGATGATGAACTGCTTGAATGGGCTGCGTGGAATGCAGCACATCTTCAACCCCCATCTTGAACACCGTTCCTCCTTGAGGATGAGGTACAGCACGAACCAGATGAGTTAATTTCGGTCGACGCAAAAAAGCCATGAGGGCTAAAACCGGGACGGAGCAAAACGAGGTGACGATCATCATCCATGGATTGGTTGGTCCCAATGTGCCGTTAAAATCAGCATCAAGTAAACCTGCGAGGTAGAGGGGGGCCATGTTTGTGATCAGAAACAAAAGTCCGACAAGGCCCAACATGGCGCGAACGGTGCTCCAAGGCCGAGAGGTGTGGGCAAGCACAAGGTCGGAAGGTGCCGGCGATAACGGTATGACCGGTATGCCTTGCATGACAGTAGCAAAGGTGGCCATGCTTTCAATGCTTACCCAACGAGGGTCCCGCTCAGTTCGCCCATCACTCGTCACTAAAACAAATCAGCAGTCGGCTCAAAGCACTCATCATTGCGGGATTGGCGCTCGAATCTCCCCCACAAGAAACCACCGGCTGGAGGCCATGGAAAAAACACGCCTTCATCAATGAAATTCAATTTCCCAAAAGCATGGGATGGATGGAATCGTTCTTCGCACCTCGGAAAGATCACCGAGGTTGGTCGACTCCAAGCGAAGCAGCAAGGTTGTTCTTTTTGTTGACCATGCTGAGCGTTGGGTTTTGGGCGTGGGTCAACACATCCGGCAACATCGTGATGTGGATTGGTTTGACGTTTCTAGTGGCTACACCCTTACTGAGCATCGGTTGGTGGTTGATTTCAATGGTGAGCGCCCGCTATCCTGCCAAAGTGCTGACAGAAGCGGTGAACAACGTCAAACCTAGAAAGTAAACAATCACTCACTAAGGAACCCATAGCCCCATTCATGTGGAGGAGCAAAGGTTTCCTTAATCGAACGCGGGGACACCCAGCGAAGCAAGTTGAGGGGTGAGCCTGCCTTGTCATTTGTACCGCTTCCACGAGCACCACCAAACGGTTGCTGTCCAACGACGGCCCCTGTTGGCTTGTCGTTGATGTAGAAGTTACCAGAGGCGTAGCGGAGGGCCTTCATTGCAGTGAGCACGTCTTCTCGTTTGGTGGCGAAAATAGATCCAGTCAAGGCATATTCAGATGTTGCATCGCATGTGGCTAAAGTGGCTTCGAATTCATCATCAGGGTACACGTGTATTGACATCACGGGTCCGAAAATTTCCTCAGACATCGATTCGTAATGAGCGTCGCTGCACACAATGGTCGTTGGTTCGATAAAGTAACCTTTGGAGCCATCATAGCCGCCGCCGGTCACTATTTCGCAACCCGGGTCTGCCTTAGCACGGTCAATGTAACCGCAGATGTTGTCGAAGGATTTCTTGTCGATCACAGCTGACATGAAGTTGGTGAAGTCACGCGGGTCACCAATAGTGATCTTTGCTACTTCTGCACAATACTCGTCCTTGATGCGCCCCCAAACAGATGCTGGGATGTAAGCACGGCTTGCTGCGCTGCACTTTTGGCCTTGGAACTCAAAGGAGCCTCTGAGGAGAGCAACGACCAATGCGCGCTCATCGCAATCGGGGTGAGCGACGATGAAGTCCTTGCCGCCGGTTTCGCCAACCACACGAGGGTATGAACGGTAGGTCTCGAGGTTATTGGCCACATCTCGCCACATTTTGCGGAACACTGAGGTTGACCCAGTGAAGTGAATTCCGGCAAGCATTGGGTGGGCAAGTACGGTATCGCCAACCATGCTTGCTTTGCCTGGAATGAAGTTGATGACGCCTGCAGGGAGGCCTGCGTCCATCATCAAACGCATTAGGAGGTAATTCGAGACGTAGGAATTCCTGCTTGGTTTCCACACACCGGTGTTGCCCATGATGGCGGTGCTCGATGGCAGGTTCGCTGCAATGCTTGAGAAGTTGAAGGGTGTGACTGAGAAAATGAATCCTTCCAAAGGTCGAACCTCGCTGGAGTTCCACATGCTTGGTGGCGAGACAGGGGGTTGCAAGTCTTCGTAGATTTGGCGGCAATAGTCCGAGTTAAATCGCCAGAAGTCAATCAGTTCGCAGGCAGAGTCAATTTCGGCTTGGTGGCAAGTCTTCGACTGGTTGAGCATGGTGCTTGCGTTGATTTTCGCTCGGTATTCGCCACGAAGCAATTCGCTGGCTTTGAGGAATATCGCTGCACGGGCTTCCCAAGGCATGGTCGACCACATGTCGTGGGCATCGAGTGATGCTTGAATGGCTTCATCGACGTTGGCTTTGGTCGCCATGTGCACTCGAGCGATGACGTGGCTGTGATCGTGGGGCATGACTTGTTCAACGACATCGCCCGTGAACACTTCCTTCCCGTTGATGATGCAGGGGATTTCAATGATTTCAGAGGACTGCCGATCGAGTTCCTTCTTCAGAGCAAGTCGTTCAGGGCTGCCGGGCAAATAGCCAAGCACAGGTTCGTTTACTGGGGTCGGTGGGCGTGGAACGTTGTTCACCATGCATCAGGGGTGGGGAAGACGCCCTTTGAATATCACGCTGTGTAGAGATGAGCGTGCTTGGCACGGACCTTGCTGATTTTTGGCCCGACCACAGCCATGCAGTACCCTTGTGCTGGGTTGCGTGCGTAGTAATCATGATGGTAGACTTCAGCGATGGTAAAATGCGTTGGCTCTTCGATGGTGGTCACGATATCAGCATCAAACAATGGCTGCATTTCTTCAATCACTCGACGGGCAATGTCGCCTTGTTCAGCGGAGGTTGGCATGATACAGCTGCGGTATTGAGTGCCAATGTCGTTGCCCTGGCGATTGAGTTGTGTCGGATCGTGAACGGTGAAAAAAACCTCGAGGAGCGTTTCAAACGGGACGATGGTTGGGTCGAAAACGACCTCGACAATTTCTGCATGCCCTGTCGTTCCTGAACACACCGGTTCGTAGCGAGGGTTTGGGTCGAATCCTCCCGCATAGGCTGGAAGCGCAGACTCAACGCCATGGATACCTTTGAAGGCGCCTTCGGTGCACCAAAAACATCCGCCACCAAGCAACGCTCTTTCCATGATGGGTGGTGGGTGCGACAGCCTTTGAACTCTTGTAACGGCTTTCAAGCCCGAGGATTTGTGCTGGGTTACCCAAACATTGCTTGATAAACCAATTACAGCCCGAGGCGCCCATGGAAGGAGCCACTGACCCGAAAATGCTCGAAGACCGGATGTTCTTCAAGTTGGGTTTATTCATCCACGACCGACGCAAAATCATGGTCGCCTTCGGCCTTGTGTCATGTGTGTTGATGACCGGCCTCATTGGCATGGGTGCAGATTGGGCTGAGGGGTTCGGTGAAGACGATGTCGAGTCTGTCAACGCTGGCCGACTCATCTCAGAACGGTTTGAAAGCGATGGAGATTCCAACGGTCCGTTCTTCCGTTACGTGGTGTACCACCCATCCTACAACGACACCGATGAGGCTTGGCAAACTGCTGTTCAAGAAGCACTTTCGGAGTTTGAAGAACATGAAGACATTACCATCACCTACTCTTGGTCCGTCGATGAAGTCGACCGAAAAGATGTCATTGCAAGCGATGAAGACGGGGCATATGCGCTGAACACCATCCGCTTTGATACGGATCGAAAACAGGCTAAGGTACTCATGGGCGAACTGCACGAGACCATCGACATCGACGCTCCTTTCGAAGGATTAGCAACAGATGGAATCGCCATCGATTGGATGTTTGATGAACGAATCAAAAACGACTTGGTCAAGGCTGAACTGGTCTCTGGGCCGCTTTCAATCCTCATCCTCGGCATCGTCTTTGGATCCATCATGGCAGCTCTGCTCCCAGTTGGTGTTGGTGTCGGAACGGTGCTTGCAGCAATCGGAATGACGATTTGGCTTTCCAACGTTACCGATGTGACCGTGTACGCCACAAACATCATTTCCTTGATTGGCATTGGCGTTTCTATAGATTATTCGTTGTTCCTTGTCAATCGATTCAGAGAAGAATTAGCCAGAGGTCATGACGTGAGAACGGCAACCGCAATGAGCAGCGCAACGGCTGGAAAAGCAGTGTTCTACTCTGGCATCACAGTCGCAATTGGCTTGATGGGCATGCTCTTCTTCACCAACACCTCACTGCCCTCGCTTGGCATTGGCGGCACGATTGCCGTGTTTATTGCCATGGTCTATTCGACCATTGTGTTGCCTGCTGTCATGGCCATGCTCGGTCCACGGGTGAACAAATGGAAGGTTCCGTTTGCCCTCGATATGAGCGCAAAGGACGACGGGGTATGGGCATCGGTGGCCAAGAAGGTCATGGACCGTCCATGGGCGGTGCTCATTCCAGTGCTCATCCTCCTGGTGGGTGCGGGTGTTCCGTTTGCTTATGCTGAGTTCTCGTTGTCTTCATGGGCAGCATTGCCTCCTGATGATGAAACCAGAATGGGCATGGAACTGATCGACGAACAATGGCCTGACCAGGCAGCAAACTCGATTGTCATCGTGATTGAGACAGATGGGACAGATCCTCTCAGCGAAGAGAATTTGCGCGTCCAACATGCTTACCTTGTCGACTTACTCAACGATTCTCGAGTCGCAGGTGGCATTGGGGTCGGCTTACCGAGCCCTGACATGAGCGTCCAAGAGGTGCTCGACTTCTGGGCTGCACCTGCGGAATTTCTGCCGGCAGAACAACTCGCCATTCGTGAAAGTTTGCGGACTGCACTCGTCGGTGACGATGCAACTTTGATGTCCATTCAATTGATCGGAGCACAAACAGACGTTGCTTCAAGACAAGTCGTGGAAGACATTCGAGACAACCGAGACGAGTTTTTGACCGAATTCACCGGTGAAGAGGACCAATTAATGGTCGCTGGTTTCGCAGCATACAATGCAGACAATTTAGAGGCGATTGCTGACAACCTTCCACGGGCCCTTGCGTTCATTCTCATCGCCACAATGATCCTCATCTTCATGCAGGTTCGTTCAGTGATTATTCCCGTCAAGGCGATTGCCATGAACATCCTCTCCATCTCTGCATCCTTTGGTATGCTCGTGTGGGTGTTTCAATGGGGCTATGGTGCTGATTTGATGAACTTCACAGCCCAACCCATCGATTCAGGGAATCCGGTCATCATGTTCTGTATCGTGTTCGGACTCTCGATGGATTACGAAGTTCTAATGTTGAGCCGCATCCACGAGGAATGGGAGCGCACTGGCGATAACACCCAAGCGGTGGCAAGTGGTCTACAGAAAACTGGTGGCCTCATCACAGGCGCTGCGGCCATCATGGTGGTCGTGTTCAGCGCCTTTGGACTCTCTTCAGTTGTCATCCTCAAACAAATTGGACTTGGCCTAGCACTTGCCATCTTCATCGATGCAACGCTGGTTCGAGCGCTGGTGGTCCCCTCAACCATGCGCCTTATGGGCAAATGGAACTGGTGGTCGCCGAAGTGGCTCGACAACCTGTTTGGCACCCACAAAGAGCCCGTACAGGAAAACGGTCTTGAATCAGAATAAAGTGTTGATTCTATGGCGAAGCCAAACGATGCCTACATTCTGCCCCGCACCGGGGTGCAGGTTCGCAACCGGGCAGTTCTCGCAGCCATGACCAACAAGCAGAGCCACGAAGATGGTGCCTTGTCGGATGAGGAAATTCATTGGCTCACCATGCGCGCAGAAGGTGGGTTCGGAATCGTCACCACCGCAGCAGCGAACGTCACCAAGACGGGGCGTGGCTGGGATGGAGAGATGGGCGTTTGGGGCGATCATCAACTGCCCGGCCTAACACGGATGGCCGAGGGGTTGCGAGCGCATGGTGCGTTGAGCCTCGTTCAACTCTTTCACGGTGGGATGAGGGCGCCCCAAAGCATCAATAGCGTCCAACCAGTTTCTGCTAGCGTGAATACGGAGGCCGGTATGGACGGTGAAACACGTGCGCTTGGGCCAGAAGAGGTACAAACCATGGTCGACGCCTTTGCACAGGCGGCTGTCCGTTGCCAAAAGGCAGGCTTTGACGGGGTTGAGCTTCACGGAGCCCATTCGTATCTCATCTGTCAATTCCTCGGGCTTGAAACCAACCGACGCACCGATGAATGGGGCGGCTCATACGAAAAAAGACGCCGTTTTTTGTGGTCAATCATCGAAACGGTACGGGCGCAAACGTCTCCTGAGTTCCTCATTTTCGTTCGGATTTCTCCACTCATCGAGAAGATGGGCATTCATCTGGCAGACAGCCTACAGTTGGCACAAGACCTCGTCGAGATGGACATTGACGGGCTTCACATCTCCTGCTGGGATGTGTTTCAAGAGGTGCATGATGAGGACGAGCGACTGATGACCAAACGCTTTGCTGATGCTTTGCCGAACGACTTCCCTTTGATTTCAACAGGCGGTGTGTGGTCCTCTCAAGACGCGCAGTTCGTGATGGATGAAGGGGCGCACTTCGTTGGTGTGGCACGGGTTGCCATCGGCCATGCTGACTGGGCCAAGCGATTAGAGGATTCAACATACGATCCCAAACGTCAACCCTTCACTGCTGAGCATTTGGCACAACAAGGGCTTTCACCCGTGTTTATTGATTACATGCGACGTTGGAAGAACTTCGTCGTGTGAGTTCCGGACGCCATGTCGTCCAAACCTTACGAGGTTCAAACTCTTGTGAGTATCAAACAAGCATATTCGTTGCAAAATACAGCGCACATATTGCGATGGTGACGACAGTGAACATTGTATCAAAGGCATTTGCATCAGCAGGTTCTCCGTTGAAAGTCATGTCGTCTTCAATACCTTCAGAACGTAGACGGAAGTAGACCAAAAGGAATACCAGCATGGTCATTGGACCTGCTAAAGCATCCATTTGGTTTTGATCAGTAAACTCGCGGATCGGGCCGAAAACGAAAGCAAAGTAGTTCGCAACAGTGACGGCGAGGAAAGCGAAGAGTGGTGGGTGAGCTACCGGCCACATGCCCTTAGCACCCTTCATGAGAAGTACGGATGCCCACAGCACATAGGTCAGCAAGAGTGCACCTGAAAAGGCAACGGTGACTTTTGAAGGAGCTCCAAGTCCGTCTGCAAGTGCACCGGCATTGATTGCATCAACGACGGATTCTGGATTAATGATTTGACGAACGACATAGAACAAACCTGTTGCAATTACAAACAACAGTCCAATGATGGCTACAGGATCTTTGACCCCAAGACCAATCTTGAAATCGCTCAAACCGTCGTTAACCTCATCCTCCCCCATCAACAAGTAGTAGGCTGCCCCGTAAACGAGGGTGATTATTGGAGTCACAAACTTTGGGATTTCACTGGAACCGTTGTCTTCCCACATAGCCCACAAGACGATGCTTCCAACGACAAAACCAATCAAAACCGGGAGCATAATTGTCCACTTGCCCTTCGCACCCTCATTGAGAATGAGCAAGGTTGACATCAGCACCCCGAACATCAATATACCATTGAAAGCAAACTCCGGAGCACCTTTGCCCCACGCACCGTCACTTGGTGTCGTGTTGTTACTCAATAAGGTAAAGCATCCTTCGCCTCCAATCACATAACAATCGGCAGCGAACATAAAGTTCAGTGAGTAAATGAGAGTTACAAGGGCGCTCAGTATCAGCAATGCTTCTGCGGGAGCAGATTTTATCCGACTAAATATCATAGACATTGTAATTTAACATACCATGCGGCTCTATAATAATTTAGAGCGAAAACCTGTTAAAAAAACGATTTTTCAAACCTACAACACTTCCCAGGCAAGGAACTTATCCAACACTTATACCGAGGTTCGAATCATTACCTCAACCATGAAAACTACAGAAGAACATTGAAGCTCCGACGTTTCATTCGTAGGCGGTGGTATGTTCGAACCACATCTTCCAAAGTTCGTTGACATGCATGCCATCGCCGGCGCTGAAATAATAGTACCCATTATGGATGACTGAAAGCGTGAATTCTGGTGTTGAGCTTCCATCTGAACTAGCGGTCAATGCATCTAGGACTTATTGGGCCACTCATGGTTAGGCAGGAATGCTCACCTAATCTAGAAGTTCTAGCAGAAAAATTACAATGAAAAACAGGGTGAATGGAGTCAAGAAAATTTCGATCCAAGTGAGGAATTTCTGCCAAGGTTCCAGTTCAGACCAATCGTCCTTCCCGTGAAGCTTAGCGAACACATTGAACAGACCCATGGTGGAGTCACGGACCTTCCAATGATGAACTTTGTTCCATACGTAAGGAGGGCGCCGGTCTTAACTCGGTGTGCTTAACCACTCAAGCAACAGACGGCATTCCATTCATCCATTGCTGGAATTCAATGCGAATCTGAGCGATGGCTTCCTTTGTTTGCTTGATCTCTTGCTTGATGTTGGCGCAGATGGCTTTGCGCCGTTCGCTGGGGATGCCTTGCTTATTCTTGCGAGCTTCCTTCAAAGCCTTGCGATGATTGTCAAGTTGAGTGTAGCCCTGGCGAAGGCGCTCGACAAACGTTTGCGCACCTTCTTGATGCTTGGAGTTTGAAGGTTCTAATCCAACTTCTGAAGCAGTTTTCATTTTCCGACTTTCGATGGTTTTGTCTGGAATTTTGTGCAATCCAGTGGTCAATTTGACCCAAGAGAATCCTCGAATCCACCACTTCGTTGGATCCCAGTGGTACCACTTGTGACCGTTGCGGTAATCGGCTTGGAAGGTGTGGTGGAAATTATGGTAACCCTCTCCGTAGGTCAACAGAGAGAGGAAAGGTGAATCACGTGATGTGTTGGCCGTGGAATAGGGTTGTGTGCCCCATGTGTGTGCTGCAGAATTGATGAGGAAGGTTGCGTGATGCACGATGACAACTCGGAACAAACCGCCCCAAATGAACCCACCAAGGAAACCGGCAAGACCTCCTAAGAACGCAAAACCGAGCAGCCCTGGGAACACCATGCCAACCAAGAAGCCAAGCACAAACACGTAGCGGTCTTGGAACGCAAGGATTGGATCGTTTTCGAGGTCATCCACTTTTTCCACCCTCGCTTCCTCTTCTCCAGCAACCATCACCCAGCCGATGTGCGCCCAAAAGAATCCTTTGAGCACGCTGTAAGGATCATCATCAGTATCGGTGACGAGATGGTGACGTCGGTGGTCACTGCACCACTTGATGGCAGAATTTTGGAAGGCTCCAGCGCCAAATAGAGCGTAAAACAGCCGCAATGGCCACTTTGCTTTGTGAGTCCGGTGAGAGAATAAACGGTGGTAGCCTGCGGTGATTGAAAGCCCACATGCGATGTACATGAATCCGAAGATCCCCAACTCAACCATTGAAATACCGTGGTTCATGGTGTACCACACCATGCCAATTGCGGCAAGAATTGGGATTCCGGTAAGGAAAGAAGCGTTGACGAGGTCGAGCTCCCAACCTTTGGTCTGTGTTGCCTCTGCTTCCATGTGAAAACTGTCAAGGCGGACCTTTTTGAGACTGTCTATCTGGTGACAGAGAAAACTCTTACTTTTATTTAGCACATTAGGTGTTCAATTCCACACCTGAAGGGCGTTCATCAAGCGGTGAGGATCGAATCAAAACTTCATCATGCCATTGCTTCCATCATTGAATGAATACTCGATGATTGATAAAGGTCGGATGCGACCGCTTACCGGAGGGAAGAATTTGTCGGATTTAGGGCGGCCTAAAATAAATTTAACAAAATTTCTTTCGACTCCGGCCGTTCACAGCATAAACGGAGTCAAAGTTGACCCAGTTGAACTCATGAACAGCGTTAGCATGATTTCATTAAAACTAAATTCAGAAAACGTCGAACAGGTCAGACAAATGACCACTGAAGGCATTTCTAAAGAAGAGCGGGTCCTTTTTATCAAAAACATCCGTGACAAAGTGAACTCCGATGTGTTCGAACTTTCAACATGCAATCGGGTACTCTATGTTGGGTTTGAAGTCAGCAGCGAAGTCCTTGAGCGAAGCGTGCTGGAGGCCACAGGCCTCGACAATGCACCTTTTGTCCATCACTCGGGAATCGATGTGTGGCGTCAATTGGTGAAGGTGTGCAGTGGTTTGGATTCGTTTATTTTGGGCGAGTTACAGGTCATGGCGCAATTCCGCGGTTCTGTTTCCCTGCATCGTAAAAACGGCCTCATAAGTGATTTGAACGGCTCGTTCTTTGATCACGTCGTCTCAGCAAATCGTATGCTAAGAAAAGAATTCGGTTTCAACCAAACTACAGAATCAATGCTGAATCTTGCTACAACTGCAATTGAGGCGTTAATCTCCGAAGAAAAGGAACTCAGTTGTGTTGTTCTGGGTTTTGGTGGCATGGGCTCCAAGGCCGTTGAAACAATGCTCTCATTCGGACAAAAAGACATTACCGTCGTTACTCGAAACCCCGAGGTCTCCATCGCCCGAAATCCGGAAGTTGCTTCAAAGGTCAACATCGTCACGTTCGAAGCATGGAACCAGAACCCTGGTCGCCCTTCCCTAATCATTTCGACCATTCGAAATACTGTGGCGACCTACACAAGCGAAAACCCCCTGCCCTCTGTTTTGGCAACCGTGATGGATTTTTCATGGCCCCCCTCAATCGATGCCAGTGGTGTGCATGAGCATCAAACTCTGCTTGGTACAGAACATTGGATTAAAGCAGCTCACAAGGCTGGAGTCGAATGGGATTACTCCTCTACGATTGCCCAAAGTGACATCTTGCTTTCAGGCATACAGGACCGATTCATGAGTGCATTGACAGACAGGACTCAGGCTAAATTTAGGGGCTTTATCTACAGCACCCTTGAAAAAATGTCTGAGGAGTGGAAGGCCTCTTCACATGCTGCGAAAAAAGACAACCAACTGACCCCATTTTCTCGAGAGATTGCCACATGGATTTGCAATCAAAACCGTCCGTTTGAAAGTGGAGAGTTGGAGGATGTCATCCGCTCAACAGACCGGCCAATCGATCCAACTCTTCTCGGCAGGGTGGCCAGTGATGTAGCGGAGACTATGCTTCGAATCAATGAACGTTCAACCTTGCCGGAGGCCAATTCTTGAAACCAATCAGAATCGGGACCCGGACTTCCACCCTTGCCATGTGGCAGGCTAATAAAGTCAAGAATACCCTTGAGCAACATGGTTTCCAGACCGAGATTATTGGTATCGCATCAAAGGGTGATCAATCGCTCGGTGGAGATTTAGCCTCCTCTGTTGGGCAATTTATTCATGCTGTTGATGCAAAACTTCTGAACAACACCATCGACATCGCGGTTCATTCCAGCAAAGATGTTCCAGTTGATCTCGACGGTTCGGTCTCCAACCTGGCTTACCTTGAACGCGGCTGTACAACAGATCTTCTTCTCTTTGAAAAAGTCGAAAGCGCTCAATCCCTGAGTGAGGTCTTCGAGACCACAGACGAGATGTCCATGGAACAGGTATTGCAGTTTATCCCAGAATCCGGAATGGTGGGCACGGTATCTGGTCGTCGCCAATCCTTTCTTTTGAGCCAACGACCAGACATCCTACCCATCGCAGTGCGCGGTCAGGTTGAGACAAGGTTGAAGAGGCTCCAACAAAAAAGGGTGGACGCTATAATTCTAGCCGAAATTGGACTCTTGCGACTGCATGAAATCGGCGCTCTTGAGCCTTGGATTTTAGACCTTGGTGCGGCTCGTATCAGCGACCAGGAATGGCCGACTGCGCCCGGTCAGGGGTCTGTTTCGGTGCATTGCCGCTCGGACGATGTCGGTGCCTTCAAACATCTTAGGGAACTTTTGAATCACCCTCAAACTGAAGAAGATGTTCTCGCCGAACGAAAACTTTTGTCTTCAATTGGAGGAGGTTGTCTCTACCCTGCGGGGATAAAGGTTGAGAATGGCCATGCTTCGGTTAAGATTTCGCCTCAGAATTGGCGTGAGTTGTTTTGCAATGGATTTCGATTTGAAGTTGTTCACACGAATGGCGCAGCAAACGAAATGAACCTTCAACCCCCAATCCAGGAGGCACGAGAATATTCACAGACTGAGTCTGAAGGTCCAAAATTGATTTCAACTCTGAATTCAAACCGTTTAGCTCAAGTGTTGGGTAATGAAGGGATTCAAGTGCTCAACAAACCCGTTCTTGAATTGGTGGCAAGACCTAAACATTGGCCTGAGTCGTTCATTGAGGCTTCAACACCACGCTCTGAATGGCCCTACCTCGTGCTCACTTCACCCTTTGCTGCTCGGTGCGCCATCGAAGTTTCACAAACGAATGAGGATCTTAGCAGGATACAATGGCTTGCCATTGGGGAAGGGACAGCACGGGCCTGCTTCAAGCGAGGCGTGACTGTATCGATGTGTGGTAAAGCAAGAAATTCAGTGGAATTAGCAGCGTACATCGACAAGATGGTCAGTCGAAACGTCAAACTGCTTGTACCTCGTTCTGATGTCGGGTCAAACGACTTCATCACTTCGTTGACTTCGTTTGGTTTTGAGGTCGATTCATGGGTTGGCTATGAAAATAAGGCGAAGGATGTAACTGGGGTCGAAATGGGTTCAAACGATGTACTCCTGCTGTCTTCGCCCTCATCAGCCAAGGCTTGGATGAAAAATTCACTGCCCATACCTAAAAATATCCTGTGCATGGGCAAAACATCACGAGAGGAAATTGCTTCCATGGATTATTTCGCTGGCTCTACTGTTGAAGTGCTCAAAGGACCAACGGCAAAATTTGTTTCGAAGTGGTGGAAGAACTACGAGGTGAAATTGTGAATTTGAGGCCCCGCATCAACCGTTGGACGCCTGCCCGAAGGGATTTAAACTTCAACTCAAGCATCCAATCTTCCTTGGTACAACCCCACTTTGTTGTAGCAGGTAAAGGGGTCGACGAACCTATCGCCAGCATGCCAGGCATCCATCGGCAGTCCCCTGATGTGCTTCTACAAACGATCGCTGCAGATATGAAATTGGGCATTCATTCCCACATGTTGTTCCCAGTCGTTGAGGAGCAACAAAAAGACCCACTTGCCAGCATTGCCTCTTCCAAAGAATTACCCCTCCTGCAAGCGATTCGCGACCTGAAGTCACACTTTGGAGGCAGCATCGTCGTGATGACCGATGTTTGCCTTTGCACCGCAACCGATCATGGCCACTGCGGTGTGATTCATAATGAAGAAATAAACAATGACCTTTCTGTCGTCGAATTGTGCAAAATTGCTCTTGCTCATGCCGAAGCTGGCGCGGACTATGTGTCTGCTTCAGACATGATGGACGGGCGAGTTTTAGCCATCCGTGCCGCTCTCGAAGACGCCGGTTTTGTTGACACCGGCATTCTCTCCTACTCTGTCAAATATGCTTCGTCCTTTTACGGCCCATTCAGGGACGCAGCTCACTCTATGCCTTCCTTTGGCGACCGCAGCAGCCATCAAATGGACATTCGTTCAGGTTATGGTGAAGCCATATTAGAGGCAACATCTGACGAAGCAGAAGGTGCTGACATCATCATGATCAAGCCAGCAATGACCTACCTTGACGTTGTGCGCAGCGTTGCCGACGTGGTCTCAAGGCCTGTGGCGGTGTACAACGTCAGTGGTGAATATTCCATGATTATGGCCTCAACTGACGATGATGAATCACGAGGAAAAATGGTTCGTGAAGTTTTCCACTCCTTCAAAAGGGCCGGGGCTGACATCATTGTTAGTTACCATGCCCGGGACGCCATGTCTCGCAACTGGCTTTGAGGTGTTAATATGCAACGAAGTAAATCCAACTCGCTTCACAACGAGGCGCTCGAACATTTGGTCGGAGGCGTCAACTCCCCAGTTCGTGCGTTCAAATCAGTACATGGTAATCCAATCTACTTCGACAAGGCTTCAGGAGCGACTGTGACCGATGTCGATGGGAACGAACTGGTTGACTTTGTTCAATCCTGGGGTCCTCTTGTCCACGGTCATTCCCATCCCCAAATCCTCGATGCAGTCTACAAAAAGATGCAGAATGGAACATCCTTTGGCGCCCCCCATACCGGCGAAATCGAATTGGCAAAGAGGGTGAAAAAGCGCTTTTCTCATATGGACAAAGTTAGGTTTGTTTCCTCCGGAACTGAAGCAGTGATGAGCGCAGTGCGCTTGGCACGAGGCTACACCGGTCGCGATCTTTTAGTGAAGTTTGAAGGATGTTATCATGGCCATGTGGATTCATTGATGGTCAGTTCTGGAAGTGGGCTCGCCACATTTGGAATCGCCAGCAGTCCCGGAATCCCCAAAGATACAGTTGCTACTACACTGATTGCACCTTTGGATGATGATGAGGCGGTTGATTACTTGTTCAAAGAACACGGGCACGAAATCGCTGCTGTGATCATTGAACCTCTCCCTGCAAACAATGGTCTCTTGGTACAGCGACATGAATACCTTGCAAACCTTCGGACCCTCTGCCACGAGCATGGTGCTTTGCTTATTTTCGATGAAGTCATCAGTGGCTTCAGGTTCAAAGATGGGAGTTATGGTGACATCTCAGGCGTCACTCCAGACATCACAGCCCTTGGGAAGATCATAGGCGGTGGTCTCCCGGTTGGCGCCTATGGTGCTCGAAGCGAGATCATGGAAAAATTATCACCTCTCGGTCCCGTTTATCAAGCCGGGACGCTTTCTGGAAACCCACTTGCGATGGCAGCAGGCATCGCCACTCTGGACCTCCTTGATGACTCAGCCTACGATCATCTTGAATCGCTCGGCAAGATTCTCGAACAATGCGTTGAACCAGTCTTAGAGAAGCATGGCTATCCGATGCGCCTCATGCGTCGTGGCAGTTTGTTTTGGTTTTCTCCAAGTGCTGCTCAACCACCGTCCCGGGCTGACCTCATTCCAAGCGATGCGGGAACATTATATTCCGACGTCCACAAAGGACTGCTTGAGAAAGGGTACATGCTTGCTCCTTCAGCATACGAAATCGGATTCATAGCAACGGTTCATCAAGAGCATCATCTTCTTGGTATGGCGAAGGCACTTGATGAAGTGCTTCAAGAGTTGGAGTGGTAATATGAACGGTAAGCAACGAATCGTTTCTGCTTTGAACCTCCAAGAGGTCGACAGAACACCGGTTTGGTTTATGCGCCAAGCAGGAAGACATCTGCCCGAATACAGGAAAATAGCGGCTCAGCATTCCTTTTGGGAACGGTGCATGGATATCGACTTGTGCACGCAAATCACCCTCCAACCCCTTGAAAGGTACAAGAGCATTGACGCAGCCATCATTTTCAGTGATATCTTGACCCCCCTACCAAGTTTAGGTTATGATGTTGAATACGGTGGCGGGATTAGAATCAGCGATTTTGATTTCTCCCATGTTGATGATTGGATCGACTTTGATGCAAGAAAACACGCCCCATGGGCAGCAGACGGCCTCAAAGCAGTTGGCGAAGAGGTGGGTGATACAAAGGCAAGACTCGGATTCGTCGGCTCGCCATGGACCATTTGCATGTATTTGCTCTCCGGGGGAACTGGCGACAAAGACTTCCACAATGCTCGGGCTAAGATTTATTCAAATCCAGAAGAAGCTGAACGCCTTCTTTTGAAAATGGGAGATATTGTTGGCGGTCTTCTGGCAGATCAAGTCAACCATGGTGGAGCAGATGCGGTCCAACTGTTTGACACATGGGCAGGGCTTCTTTCACCGGATATTTACAGAAAGTATGCCATGCCTGCAACAGAACGAACCATCCAAGTCTTCCGTGAAAAAGTAGGATCTGATGTTCCATTGATTCATTATGCCAAAGGTTCCGGACACCTGCATTCGGCCATACGTGAACTCGGCGTGAACGCCATCTCGCTTGATTGGAGGGACGATTTGGCAAAGAACCGAGCCCAATTCGGGGACCAATTTGCCTTCCAAGGCAATCTTGACCCTTCGCTGCTCCATGGCTCAACTGAGATGGCGAGAATCGCTACCCGGGATGTTTTGAACGCAGCGGGAGATCAACCAGGCCATATTTTCAATTTGGGCCATGGATTTGCTCCATCGGCCCGAATCGATTGCGTCGAAACTGTTCTTCGTGAGATCACAGGTGAGTAATCATGCGTCAGTCGATGATCGACATGGTGCATCAAATTCAAGATGAAATTTGTGAAGCCTTGCTCAGCATCGACGGCGTTGAATACCGGCAGGATGAATGGACCCGCGAAGAAGGAGGGGGTGGTCGAAGTCGAGTCTTTTCAGGAGGCGAGGTGTTTGAAAAAGCCGGGGTTAACGTCAGCGTTGTCCACGGGACGCTCAGCCCGCAAGCCGCACAGAGTATGGGCGGTGGACATGAACTCCAAGGCAAAGATTTGGACTTCTTTGCAACAGGAATCAGTCTTGTCTTGCATCCTCACAACCCAATGGCGCCTACAGTACACGCCAATTACCGTTACTTTGAACGCGGTGAAGGCCAGAAGGATGGCAGTTGGTGGTTTGGCGGAGGTGCCGACTTAACCCCAAGTTATCTTTTCGAGGACGATGCTGAACATTTTCATCAGATCCATAAGAAGGTGTGCGACTTGCATGAGGTGGCAAATTACTCAGCGTTCAAGAAGTGGTGCGATGAGTACTTCCACATCAAGCATAGAGGTGAACGTCGAGGCCTTGGTGGCATCTTTTTTGACGATCTCAATGGAGCAAGCAAAAACGAATGTTTCGAATTCGTAAGGGATTGTGCGCAATCATTCTTACCGTCCTACCTCCCAATTCTTGAGCGAAGGAAGAATCTACCGTTTACTGAGAAGCAAAAGCAATGGCAGCAACTGCGAAGAGGTCGATACGTAGAATTCAACCTGGTCTATGACCGTGGCACGAAGTTCGGTCTGACCACCAACGGTCGTATTGAGAGCATTCTCATGTCCTTGCCCCTCACCTCCCGTTGGGAATACTGCCATGAGGTCGCCGATGGAAGTGAAGAACACCTTCTCCTGAACGTCCTTAGGAAGCCGAGGGATTGGATCATCGAATGAAGGTTGGTCGCATGTCGGACGTCACAAGTTGGATCCGTCACGGCGTGGAAATGCGCCGTCCACTTTTCATTCACGAATCGTTGCATCTTTCTGATAAAATTATCATCGTAGGTGGCGGATTGTCTGGTCTGAGTTGTGCCTATCGAATTGCTCAAAAACGCCCCAATATTGAGGTTGTTCTTCTTGAGAAATCGCCACACCTTGGCGGTGTAATCTCTACGTGGTCAGAAGGCGAATGGGTGTGTGACTTGGCGGTGAATGCAACAAGGGCCCATCCAGCATTTTGGAGGCTTGTCAAGGACCTTGACCTCTCAAACGAATTCAACCCTTCTCGAGCAAGAGCCAAGTCTCGGTGGGTTTTACTCAACGGTAGAAGGCACCGCTTGTCACCCCTCTCCTTGCTTAAAATCGGACCCTTCAAGCTGCTTCAATCCATCCGGAAAGCACGATATGGCGGCGCTTCAGTGGCCGAATTGTTACCCCACAAACAAATTGCAGATGCACTCACACTTGGAATTGTCAACACGACTTCTGAACACGTCGATGCGGATTTCCTTATGCCTTCCATGACCCGATTCGGGCCTACCCCACCGATGAAGCGTTCTAAATTGAAAAAGCAGATTGCTGCATCATACCCGCTTTTCACTCCAGAAAAAGGCGCTGTGGCCTCCTTTAATGGGGGCATGCAGACGCTTGTCCACGCATTGCAAAACCAACTAGAATCTCTTGACAACGTGACCATCATCACCGGACAAGAAGTAGAGTCACCGGAATCTACGGCAAAGCAATTTGACGTGCCTTTATCCTCAATCCTCTGGACTGCTCCAGTTGTCGATAAAGGAAGAGAACTGACCAAGTTGTCCGTATTTGCTGTCGGTTATCGTGAGGCCGATGTGGCCAATGTGGACTATGGCTATGGGACCTTGATTCCAGATGCTTCAATCCCAATCAGTGGCATCCTTCATGAGAGTGACCTCCACCATTCAAAGCGAGCCCCGGATGGCCACCGACTGTTTCGGATCATGGCCCCTCATGCCCGATGGGAGGGTGACGAAAAAGAAATCAAATATTCTATAGAAAGGTTGCTAACTAAGGAAGAACCAGTTCTTTTTAGGAATCTTGGGGTACAAACAATTCCAAGTTACCCACCAGGGTACTTGCGTGATCTTTCCTTTGATTCACAAGGATGTAGTTTTGTTGGCTGGGGTGTAAGCGGCGTTTCAGTCACCCATGTTGTTGACGAAGCAGAGCTACTTTCAG
>Ga0228608_1000060_pt1 | contig 33650 bp, 36 predicted proteins | sample 9DmetaG_FD_190069 | JGI IMG/M metagenome (GOLD analysis project Ga0228608, IMG submission 190069) | Seawater microbial communities from Monterey Bay, California, United States - 9D | ecosystem: Environmental > Aquatic > Marine > Coastal | place: USA: California | collected 2016-11-15
AGGCCGATCAGTAATTGGCCACATTGCTGGCCATATGACAGAAACAAATACAATCGGATACATTGCTTCGTTTCCAATTCCAGAAGTTATCCTAGGCATCAATTCAGCCTATATAGCAGCAAAAAAAGTAAATCCTGATGTAAAGTTAAAGATTGTTTGGGTGTATACTTGGTTTGACCCAGCAAAAGAAGCTGACGCTGCTACTGCTTTGATTGAGCAAGGCGCAGACATAATCATGCAACATACTGATTCTCCAGCTGCGATGACAATAGCTGAAGAAAAAGGTATTTATGCTTTTGGTCAAGCATCTGATATGAAGCAATTTGGTCCAAATGCTCGTTTATCATCAATAATAGATGATTGGGCGCCGTACTATATTGCTCGTACTCAAGCAGTTATGGATGGTAGTTGGACATCAACATCCACATGGGATGGAATTAAAGAGGGAATGGTTGCGATCGGCGATTTTTCAAATGATATCCCTGCTGACGTTCAAGCTTCTGCTACAGCTTTAAAGGAAGCATTATCAAGTGGTGCAACGCATAGCTTTACAGGACCAATAAATAAACAAGATGGATCACCTTGGTTGGCTGCTTGCGAAACTGCTGATGATGGTACATTAGCTGGAATGAACTTCTATGTTGAAGGTGTCGAAGGTGACGTACCTAACTAAAAAATAATAAATAACAAAATTAAAGCCTGCAGCATTACTGCGGGCTTTTTTATTCTAGTCCATTAACAGGAACTTTTAAAACTTTATTTCCATTGGTATCTGTTGGCACTTCACCTGCGCGCATATTCACTTGTAATGCAGGTATTATCAATTTTGGCATTGAAAGCTGAGCATCTCGTTCTGTTCTAAATTTAATAAAGTCATCTCTAGATTTATCTTTTCCAACATGAATATTATTGGTTTTTTGATCCAATACTGTTGTTTCCCACTGGATAGCTCGTCCATTTGGACCATAGTCATGACACATAAAAAGACGAGTTTCATCAGGCAGTGAAAGTACTTTTTGAATGCTGTCAAATAATTCTCCAGCATCCCCGCCCGGAAAATCAGCTCGTGCTGAGCCACCATCAGGCATAAATAAAGTGTCACCTGCAAATGCTGCATCACCTATTATATGAACCATACATGCTGGAGTGTGCCCGGGTGTAAACATAGCAATGGCTTTCATACTTCCAATCATATAAGTATCACCATCTTTGAAGAGAGCATCAAACTGAGAGCCATCACGCTGGAATTCTGTCCCTTCGTTAAATATTTTTCCAAATGTTTCCTGTATCAGCATGATTTTTTCACCAACACCAATTTTTCCACCTAATTTTTGTTGAATGTAAGGTGCTGCACTTAAGTGATCTGCGTGGACATGAGTTTCAATAATCCAATCAAGTGTTAATTTACGATCTTGAATTTCATCAATTATCTTATCAGCGTTTTGATATGTAATTCGGCCAGCCGCATAATCCATGTCCATAACACTATCTATAACTGCGCAATGTTTGGTATTAGGGTCTTTTACTAAATAAGTTATTGTGTTGGTTACTTCGTCAAAATAGGCAGTGACATCTGCTTTAGTGCTCAAATCAATGGGGTATTGCATTACGTTCTCCGGCTAATACTTAAAAAAATTATCACTAAACTAGAAATTTACAAGTAGTATACATTCTAAACTTTGAATATCAATATTGGTGTAGTTAATAATAATCATAAAATTATAGATAAAGCTTATAGATACACTTGAATTTTCTCTTAATTTAAGTAATGTATTTAACTTCGATCCCATTGACTGGATCTTGTTTAAATTAAGGTCCAGAAAATGGAAAAAAGAAAATGATAACGTTAGTTGCTGACGTTGGTGGTACACAATCAAGATTGGGTTTTGTTAATGGTGGGGTTTTGGATGAAACCTCAGTACGTCACTTTCGCAACAATAAATTCAATTCTTTTTATGAAGTTATATCAGAGTACTTTAGAGACCAGAAAGATATAAAAATATCATCCTGTGTAATAGCCATAGCGGGCCCTATTGTTGAGGGTAAAGCAACTTTTACAAATCTTGATTGGAAAATCTCAGATACAAAAATAGAAGAAGTAACTCAGTGTGATGAAGTAGTACTAATTAATGATTTAACCTCTCTTGGCTATAGTTTGAAAAAATTACCTACTGAGGGCATACAACACATAATAGGTCCAAAAGTTTTCAATAGAAAAAATGGACAATATTTAGTTGTTGGATTGGGCACAGGTTTTAATGTTTGTCCTGTAGTAGAAGATATAAATGAAAAACCAGTATGTCTACAGGTTGAGCTAGGTCATATTTCTTTACCAAGTAGTGTTAAAGAAGCTTTAAATAAAAGAATAGGAAGTTCTAACTTTATAACAGTAGAGGATTTGTTTTCTGGCAAAGGCTTAAGTGACCTTTATAGGGTTGTTGCAGAAGGAAAAGTTAAATCTGGGGAGGATATATCTAAAGCCCACATAGAAAAAACTGATCAACAAGCAACGCAAACTTTAGAATTATTTTCTGAGATGTTAGGGTTGATGACAAGAGAATTAATTGTTCAATATTTGCCGTTTGGTGGTATTTATTTTGCGGGCAGTGTATCTCGTGCAGTTTTTAATGCTAAACTAACATCTAAATTTGAAAAATCATTTAAAGAAGACACACACTATTTAAAAGATCTAGAGAAATTTCAAATTAATTTGATAACTGATGACGCAGCTGGCTTGCTTGGATGTGGAGTTTTATCTGAAGCTTAATTTTTAATTGAGCATATTTAGTTTGATTGATACTGAGTATATTCTTTAACAAGAAAAAAATATTTATTTTGGGGTGGTTTTCATGAGTGTTTTTGATGAAGAACTTTTTATAAAAGGTTTAGAGCAACGTAAAGCTACACTAGGCGCAGATTATGTTGAAAAAAACCTAGCAACTGCTGATGATTTTACCCGTCCATTTCAAGAAGCTATGACAGCATGGTGCTGGGGTTTTGGATGGGGAGATGAAGTTATCGACCCCAAAACACGATCTATGATGAATCTATCAATGATCGGGGCTTTAGGCAAAATGCATGAATGGGAAATTCATTGTAGAGGTGCTGTAAAAAACGGTGTTAGCAAAGAAGAAATACGTGCAATTATTCATGTAATTGGTATATATTGTGGTGTTCCACAAGCGCTTGAATGCTTCAGAGTTGCTAAAATTGTTTTAAATGAAAATGATTAATTTTTGCAAAAAATAGTATAAATTTTATAAGATAATATTGGTACACCCGACAGGATTCGAACCTGTGACCCCCTGATTCGAAGTCAGGTGCTCTATCCAGCTGAGCTACGGGTGCGTATAATGGTGATATCACACGCAGAGAACGCGCTGTCAATCGATGAAAATTAACTGAAATTATATATATTTATTATTTAAATATTCTCAAAAACTTGAACATATATACTAGCATGACCATTAAAGTTATTTGGCCTAACATATCTCCAAAAATGTAACCATACATTGAAGATGTTATTACACCATTGTTGTAAATAAAGGAGCTAGAAATACCATTTAAAATAGATCCGATGAAACCGCCTAGAAGCAAAATTTTCCATTCTTTTTCAATATTGCCTGTTTTATTTTTTGAAATCATTTTCACCCCTATTATGCAACATAAAGGGCTAAGTATCGGCTGTAAGGGGTGTAGGGGTACTCCAGCTCCATACACAATTACAAACCACATCAAGTAAGTAGATGGTATCAAGTAGAAAAATGCTTTCCATCCGTAGTAGTAGGCCGCTAAGACTCTAATGCCATGTGGTAAAAATAATAGACTTATTGTTGTCGTGTAGGATGGCAGGAGCATTGATTGCAACGGAACAATAAAGCCATTGGTGAGTGTATAACTTGTGATATAAGCCAGACTGACTATTAAAAATACACCAATGGTATCCTGTGATAGAATTTTCATAATTTATCTACTGACGAAATTATTTCAGTATAAATTCTATTTTTTGTAGGGGTTTTCATTGTTAACTCCGTTTTGAAAAGGGGCGGACACTTTATTCTAATTACCATACAGATATTTAATGGCTTAAAAAGCTCAAAAAAGATTATTACAAAAATAATATGATTTAATGTTCGAAATTATATTATGTATTAAAATCTATAAATTTTAATGTTTGAAAGAATAAAAGCATTAGAACTATTTGCCCTAGAACATCACCAAATATATAACTTAGTACTTGAGTTGATAAGAAGGTATCATTCATAAGCAAACTATTGAATAGGCCATTTAAAATAGATCCAATAATTCCAGCAACAACTAAAAATAAAATGTCTTCTCTTAAGTTGTAGGTAAGTCTTTTTGATATAATTTTTACACCTAAAATACAGCTTACAGCACTTATTATTGGTTGTGCTAGATGTAGTGGAATGTTTGCACCATAAACGGATATAATCCACATAAAATATGACGCTGGTATTAATAGAAAAAACGATTTCCATCCATAATAATATGCAGCAAGTATCCTAATACCGTGAGGTAGAAACAGCAAACTAATTGTTGTTGTGAAATTTGGAAATAATAGTGCCTGCAATGGGGCTAAAAAACCAGCTACTAATGTATAACTTGCAATGTAAGAAAAAGAAATTATAGAAAACGCGCCAATAAGCAGTTTTTTTTCAGTTTTTTGCAAAATACTAATTAAATACTGTTTACCATAAATAATCCAACTTTTTTGTCAGGTGCGTGTTGAAGCAGACCTTTTTCTTGGATAGATTTCAATGCTCGAAAAAAAGTCGGCCGAGACATTTTCTGTGTAAATGCATGATCCAAAATATGTTTTGTTTCAACAATTCCATCTTTAGATTTGATATCATGAGCAGCTAGGTATACATTTTTTTCTACTGAAGATAGTTCAGACAAGCCAAAGTCTTGCTCCATATCTCCTAACATGGATTTTAACCGTATTATGTTTTCAACGATGCTTGAAGCCATTGTTTTTCCTGTTTGATTAAAGTGTATTCATAATATTATGTTAAAAGTATCATTTTAAGGCCAATGTGTCTATTCATATATTTAATGCTTTTAATGTAAGTGGTGCACCCGGCACGATTCGAACGTGCGACCCCCTGATTCGTAGTCAGGTACTCTATCCAGCTGAGCTACGGGTGCATTAAATGCGATTTACTTCGCCTGCCATCAGTTGGCAAGAGCCAATTTTAAATTATTCCATCTGCAAAAATTAAACTTTAATATTCATGGCCGCAGAAATTAACTGTTTTGTATAATCAGATTTTGGATTATCAAATATATCTTTATTTGTTCCTGCCTCTACGATGTCCCCATTCGACATGACTATTACTTTATGGCTAAGTGCGCGAATTACACGAAGGTCATGACTAATAAATAAATAGGCCAAACTATATTTGATTTGTAAGTCACGCAAAAGTTTAACTATTTGAACTTGAACTGTCATATCAAGTGCGGATGTTGGTTCATCTAATATGAGAAGTTTAGGTTTGAGTATCATGGCTCTGGCAATTGCGATTCTTTGTCGTTGCCCACCTGAGAATTCATGGGGATATCGATCAATCATTTCTTTTTCTAACCCGACCTCTACCAAGATATTCTCGACCATTTTTCGACGATTCTGACCTTTGTCTAAATTATGGACATCAAGGCCTTCTGCAATAATTTGTTCAATTGTAAAGCGAGGTGATAATGATCCATACGGATCTTGAAATACCATCTGAATATCGCGCCGAATTGGTTTCAATTGTTTATTAGTTAGCCCATCTAACTTTTTGTCCATAAAAGTAATGTGTCCTTCTGAGGAAATAAGTCGCATGATTGCTAATGCTAAAGTTGTTTTTCCAGAGCCACTTTCTCCAACAATACCTAATGTTTCGCCCTCTGAAATATTTAAATTTGCATTATTAACAGCTTTCACATTTCCAACTACTTTTCGCAAAATACCTTTGACAATTGGAAACCAAATTTTCAAATTTTTAATATCAATAACTTTAGCTGCATTTGTCATTATAGGCTTTGGAATACCCGAGGGTTCTGCATTTAATAGTTTTTTGGTATATGCATGTTTTGGTGAATTAAAAATCTCATTTGTTATTCCTTCTTCAACAATTTCCCCGCCTTTCATAACGCACACACGATCTGCAATACGTCTAACAACGCTGAGATCATGCGTAATAAACAACATTCCCATTCCTTCAGATTTTTGAATTTTGGCTAACAGGTCTAAAATTTGAGCCTGTATAGTTACATCTAAAGCGGTTGTTGGTTCATCAGCGATCAACAAGTCAGGTTTATTAGCAAGTGCCATTGCAATCATAATTCGCTGCCGTTGCCCCCCAGAAAGTTGATGTGGATAATTGGAAACTCGCTTATGTGCTTCATCTATTCCAACCTTGGAGAGTAAATCTAATATTTTTTCTAGGACTTTTGGCCCCTTTAACCCCTGATGTAGTTTTAAACTTTCACTTAATTGCCGTTCAATTGTATGAAGTGGGTTTAAAGATGTCATAGGTTCTTGGAATATGAAACTTATATCATTTCCCCTAATTTTTTGTAAATCTTTGCTATTGCTATTAATTATTTCTTTTTCACAGTATTTCACAGAACCAGAAATATTTGCCGCTTGGTCAATTAAATTAACAGTAGCGAGAGCAGTAATCGATTTTCCAGAACCACTTTCACCCACTAAAGCAACAGTTTCTCCTTTATTAATGCTAAAACTAACATTTTTTACAGCATCATTTTTACCAAAAGATACAGATAGATTTTCTATTCTTAAAATCTGTTTCATTTAAAGGTCTTTCGAGGATCGAATGCGTCTCTAATACCCTCAAAAACAAAAACTAATAATGATAACATAGTTGCTAATGTGATAAATGCTGAAAAGGCTAGCCAGGGAGCTTGAAGATTATTCTTTGCTTGTAGTGCTAATTCACCCAAAGATGGATAACTGGGAGGAAGGCCATATCCTAGAAAATCCAAGGTGGTTAAGGTTCCTATTGAAGCAGTAATCGTAAATGGTAAGAATGTTAATGTTGCAACCATTGCATTTGGTAAAAGATGACGGAACATGATTTTAATATCACTTACGCCCATTGCTCTTGCTGCTCGAACGTATTCAAAATTACGCGCTCTTAAAAATTCAGCACGCACGACACCTAATAAACCAGTCCAACTAAATAAAATGACTAAAAACACTAATATTGGAAAGTTTATATTAAATAAGGCAGCCATTATGATAATTACGTAAAGCATTGGCATTCCATCCCAAATTTCAACAAGCCTCTGCAGTATTAAATCCACCCAACCTCCAAAATATCCCATGACTGCGCCAGCAGCTATTCCAATAACTGAACTAAAAAAAACTACGACCAATCCAAAGATTGTTGATATTCGGAACCCATAAATTATTCTTGCAAGAACATCACGAGTTTGATCGTCGGTTCCTAAAAAATGATTTTCATCTGGAGCAGATGGTGCACGGTCAATGTCATAATTAATAGTATCAAAGCTGTAAGGAATGGGTGCCCATAAGATCCAACCTTTCAGAATTTTATCACTTGTTGAACTTAGCGTGCCATTATTTAAGGAAATTAATGTTTCTTCAGGTTCATCAAGACAAATTTCGAGGCCACCAGTTTTTATCAAGCATTGCGTTTCCATTTCCTGATAAATTGCTTCAGTTTTAAAATCGCCACCAAAATAAAATTCTGAATAATATTTGAATGCTGGTGAATGTAATTCATTCTTAAATTTAACAAGTAAAGGTTTATCATTTGCTATTAATTCAGCAAATAAACATAGTAAAAAAATTGTTCCAAATATCCAAAGAGACCAATAAGCTCGCTTATTAGATTTGAAGTTCTGCCAGCGTCTCTTTGATAAAGGTGATTTTAATACACTTTTCATTATGTTTCACGACTCCCAAAATCAATTCTTGGGTCGATCCAGATATAAGTAAGATCAGAAAGTAATTTTACTAACAAACCAATCAAAGCAAAAATATAAAGCGTTGCAAAAAAAACTTGATAGTCTCGATTTATGGCTGCTTCATACCCAAGAAGCCCAAGCCCATCTAGTGAGAAAATAACTTCAATAATTAATGAACCACCAAAGAATATTCCGACAAATAATGCTGGAAATCCACTTATAACTATTAGCATGGCATTTCTGAAAACATGACCATAAAAAACCTTAAATTCAGTCAAACCTTTTGCCCGTGCAGTCATCACATATTGTTTATTGATCTCATCAAGGAAGCTATTTTTTGTTAAAAGAGTTAGGGTTGCAAATGCAGCAATAGTTGAAGTTAAAATAGGCAACGCTGCATGCCAGAAGTAATCTATTATTCGTTCAAAAAATCCAAAATCAGCAGCACCTTCGGAAGCAAGACCTCTTAATGGAAAAATTTGCCAATAAGAGCCTCCAGCGAACAAAACAATTAATAAAATACCAAAAAGCAATCCTGGAATTGCATAAGCTGCAATTATTATGCCTGAAGTCCAAACATCAAATGATGATCCATCTCTAATCGCTTTGCGAATACCTAAGGGTATTGATACCATGTATGCCAATAAGGTGGACCATAATCCTAATGTGATAGATACCGGCATCTTTTCCAGAATTAAATCAATTATAGTAATTGACCTAAAATAACTTTCACCAAAGTCAAAACGTATATAATTCCATAACATTGTAAGGAATCTTTCAACTGGGGGTTTATCGAAACCAAATTGCTTTTCTAAGTCTTCAATTAATTCTGGAGGTAATCCCCTAGCACCTTTATATTCATTATTTTCTGATTGATTATTTGAGTCATCTCCGCTGCCAGTGAAGCGATCCGTTGCACCTGCAGTTCCATCTTCCATTTGAGCAATTATTTGTTCAATAGGGCCACCTGGGACAAATTGAATTAATACAAAATTTATCAGCATAATCCCAACCAAAGTTGGAATTATTAGAAATAGCCTCCGGAGAATATATGCACTCATTTATTTAAAAGCACCATTTGCAATGAGGGCATCATATTTGTTTTGATCAAACCACCATGTACTCATTACACCAAGATCATATTTAGGTTTAATTTTAGGACGACCAAACACATCCCAATAGGCCAAGCGATCTGCTGCCAAGTGCCAATTTGGTATTCTAATGTGATATGCTCTTAAAATGCGATCAATAGCTCGAACAGCAATATGCATTTCGTCTCTAGTTTTTGCACCACCCACTTTTTTAATTAAGTCATCTACTGCAGGATGCCCAAAACCTGATAAGTTTGCTCCACCTAGTTGTTCAATTCCAACAGAGCCATATAATTGTGCAATTTCCTCACCTGGGCTTGAACTTGTTCCATACCCAGCAACAAGAACATCAAAATCATAATTTTTCATACGCTCAATCATCTGTGCTCGGTCAATTTGAATGAATTTTGCATCTATACCTGCACGTTTCATGGTATCGATGATTGGAGTTAAAATGTGTAAGAAATCATCATTATCATCAATGAATTCAATACTAAAAGTTTCACCTTGTTTGTCTTTTAAAATACCGTTTTCTAAAACCCAACCAGCCTCTTCAAGTAATTTACTTGCAGTGCGTAATGCTTTTCTGTCGAACTTATTTTGTTTCATTACTGGAGGAATATATGCTGGATCTTCAAAAACAGTTGATAATAATTGATCACGGTATGGTTGAATTAAGTTTAGCTCATCAGTTGTTATCATACCTTCAGCTTGCATTTGAGAGTTTTCCCAGAAGCTATCGGAGCGTGTATATGAATCATAAAAAACAGTTTTATTTGTCCATTCAAAATTAAACAAATGCTGAAGTGCTTCGCGAGTTTTTATATTCTTGAATTGTTTTTTTCGTAAATTTAGCCAAATTCCTTGATTTGATTGTGGAGAACCATCAGGGAGTTCCTCAGCCTTGACCCAACCTTTTTGTATTGCTGGAAAATCATATTGTGTTTTCCATTTTTTAGATACATTTTCTTCACGAACTAAATAAGCGCCACTTTTGAAAGCCTCAAAACTTACGTCGCCATCTTTAAAATACTCGTATCTTATGCAGTCAAAGTTACCTGTACCAATATTTGCTGGATGGTTTTTAGCCCAATAATTTTCTATTTTGCAATATTTAACAAATAAACCAGGTTCAAAATCTGTGATTGTGTAACCACCTGAACCAACTGGGATATCTGTTCCTGATTTACCAAAATCTCGATCTTTCCAATAATGTTTTGGTAAAATTGCTAAACCACCAGCATATTGTGGTAAATCACGCATATTTGCGCCTTTTTTAAAATTAAATTTAACAGTTTTATCATTTAGTATTTCGATTTTATCAAAATCTTTGAAAAATACATTTTTATAAAATGGATGCCCTTTTTCTTCTAATATATTTCGTGTGAATTCTACATCATAGGCTGTTATGGGCTCTCCATCAGAAAAAGTAGCGTCTTCACGTATCTTAAAAATTACCCATGAACGATCTTTTGGGTACTCCATACTTTCAGCCATATACAAATATGAACTATCGGGCTCATCAGCAGAAGAGGTCAATAAACTACTTGATAACAAACCTAAACCTGTAACACGGGCACCTTTTAAGATATAATTGTTAAAGCTATCAAAGGTAGAGCCACCCCTTGATGGACGCAATCTAAGTGTACCACCCTGGGGCGCATTTGGATTAACGTATTCAAAATGCTTATAATTTGCTGGATATTTTAAATCTCCATAAGCTGAAATGCCATGCGTTTTAAGAGTTTCTTCGGCATTCGCTACACTTCCTAGTGCTAAAAGGAAAATAAAAATTATATTGGTTGTTATTTTGCTATATCGTTGCATTGTTATCAGAGCCTCCATTTTTTTATATACTATGTGATTTTGAACAGATCTCAACACTAAGCAGTATTAAAGTATCAATAAAAAAAGCCGCCCCAAGGGACGGCTTCATAAATTAGATTAATTTTAATTATTTTATTGTTTGTAAATATGCGATGATATTTGCTCTGTCTGTTTCTTTCTTTATACCTGCAAAGCCCATTTTAGTACCTGGTGCGTATTTCTTTGGATTTTTTAAAAATCCATCAAGAGCTTCTGTTGACCAGCCACCATCAAGGCTTGCTAAAACAGCAGAGTAGCCAAAACCATCAATTGATCCAATGTCACGATCGACAACATTATATAAATGTGGCCCTGTTCCATTCGCTCCATCTGCAAGTTTGTGACAAGCTTTGCACTTTGAGAATACTTTTTGTCCTTTAGAAACATCAGCAACTGCAAGTAAATCTTCTAAATTTGATTCGACGACAACAGTTTCTTCTTCTACCTCTATATTATAAATAGATGCTGGTGCTAATGCAGCACTTTTTGAATGAGTGTCTCCGTGACCATGATCACCAGATTCTACATGATATAGTACTTCTGAAGCCCAATTAATCATTAAAAAGATTAATAAAGCTCCACAAACTGCTCCGGTGATTTTAGTGAATTCCATATTGTCCATAGCTGTGTTCTCCGTAGGCTTTGGATTCTTTAATTTTACTGTTGCCCTTCTAGCCTCTTCCAATGTGACAATGCAAGCTGTAGAACCGCGACTAAACGACCATTTTGAAAGGAACGTAAAATGTCCGATTCTACTATCAAAATAGCATTCCAAGGAGTTTTGGGAGCTTATTCGCACCAAGCTTGTTTTGAAGCTTATCCTGAAGCTAATGTTTTGCCATGTAATAGCTTTCAATCTGCAATTGATGCCGTAGCTTCAGGAAAAGCAGATTTAGCAATGTTGCCAGTTGAGAATTCAACTTATGGAAGAGTTGCGGATATACACCAACTTCTCCCAAATTCAGGGTTACATATTATCGGCGAACATTATGTTCGGGTCCATATAAATTTGCTTGGACTGAAAGGGTCTAAATTGACAGATATTAAATCTGCGATGAGTCATACAGTTTTATTGGGACAGTGCCGAAATTTTCTCAAAAAAAATAACATAGAATCAATCACTGGCGTTGATACAGCTGGCTCAGCAGAGATTGTCTCCAATAATAAGAATCCTAAGCAAGCTGCTTTAGCATCAGAGCTTGCTGGAAGTATTTATGGTTTAGATGTGATTTCAAAACATATTGAAGATGAATCAAATAATACAACACGCTTTTTAGTAATGTCACCAAATTCTAAAATTGCAAAAATTAAAGATGGTAAAATAAAAACTTCTTTTGTGTTCCGTGTGCGCAATATTCCTGCAGCACTTTATAAAGCAATGGGTGGTTTTGCTACAAATGGAGTAAATATGGTCAAATTAGAGAGTTATATGGTTGATGGATCATTTGCTGCAACACAATTTTATTCAGATATTATAGGTCATCCAGATGAACCTGCCGTCAAGAGGGCAATGGAAGAATTGTCATATTTCACAACTAATGTGAAAATTTTAGGCGTATATGAGTCAGGTGAATATTAATTATTCTCTATAAGTTAAAGTTCCTTTAACCCAATTGCGTATTAGAAACTCTGCGATGGTTCCTTGGCGTGCGGGAGTGATGTCAACATCGTGTCCAGCGTAAGCTTTTACTAATAGATCTTTACTAACCCATTTTGCATCCTCTAATTCATTGTGATCAATTGTAATCTCATGAGTTGTTGCCCTTGCCATACACCCAAACATCAAGGATGATGGAAATGCCCATGGTTGGGAAATTACATATTTAACATGAGTGACATCAATATTTGTTTCTTCTTGTACTTCCCTTGCAACTGCTGCTTCCAATGTTTCACCAGGTTCAATAAATCCAGCAAGGCACGAATACATTTTTTCTGGCCACTGGGGTGAGCGACCCAACAAAATATTATTTCCTTGAGTAACCAACATAATTACGACTGGATCTGTTCTTGGATATTGGGATAATTTACATTTATCGCAATCTCGTTGCCATCCTGATTGTGTAGAAATGGACTTATTTCCACATCTTGAACAAAAATTATTATTATGATGCCATGAAAATAACGCTTTTGCTGTAGAGGCCAAGCCAGCTTCAAGAACAGACAGCTGTGTCATAATAAATCTTAGATCATTAAAGTTTTGGTTAATTGGTAAATCTGGATGATTCTGAATAGTCTGATCAAAATAGTCTAATTTGATATCTGGATTTAGATCTTCAGGAACCCAGTTTGAGATATCATGTGCAAAATAGTTCACTTCACTTAATTGGCCTAAAAAAATTGGTGAAATCTTCGAATGACTGATGATTGGATGATTTGATTTTAAATAAACGAGGTTAAAATTATTTTGATCAATCAGAATTTTTCCACGCCAAACAATTAAATTCTTTGAGTTTGATTCTATTTGTGAATCATTTATTTTTGATCGTAAATGCGCTGCTCTATCGAATTCTGAGCCATAAAAACTTAATTCTGTTAAATCTAACATAGTTTACCTTTGTGTACTCTCAGCACTTGATGCCGCTTATATAACGCTTTATATCCATCGTCGAGAGGTTGGCGCGGGTAAGCGCCTCGCCAACCCGGTCAGGTCCGGAAGGAAGCAGCCGCAACGAGTCCCGTTTGGGTCGCTGTCCAACCTCTCACCTTTCACTAAATTAATAATTCTATGAAAATATATAAAAAAACATATAAATAATGTGTTTGTTTACAATCAGAGACTTGCCGTGGTGCATCGCAAGCTTTACGTTATGAATATTATTATGAAGCCGTGGAGCCAATGAGCGATATTCCAGAAACTGAAAAAACATCATACCAAGTTTTAGCACGTAAATACCGCCCAGAAACCTTTTCTGATATGGTTGGTCAAGATGCCATGGTACGAACATTAAAGAATGCTTTTGAAGCTGATAGAATAGCTCATGCATTTGTAATGACAGGAATACGGGGAACAGGTAAAACTACAACTGCGCGAATTATTGCAAAAGGAATGAATTGTATAGGAGCTGATGGTAAAGGCGGCCCCACAACAGAGCCATGTGGTGAATGTGAACATTGCATTTCAATAATTCAAGGTAGACATGTAGATGTGATGGAAATGGATGCAGCTAGCAGAACTGGTGTTGGCGATATTCGTGAAATCATTGATAGTGTGCATTATTCGGCCGCATCTGCTCGTTATAAAATTTATATTATTGATGAAGTGCACATGCTATCGACTAGTGCTTTTAATGCGTTATTAAAAACTCTTGAAGAGCCGCCTGCGCATGTAAAATTTATTTTTGCTACCACTGAGATCCGAAAGATTCCTGTGACAGTATTATCTCGATGTCAAAGGTTTGATTTACGACGGATTGAACCAGATGATATGATGGCATTATTGGAAAAAATTTCTGAATTTGAGAATGCAAAAATTTCGCAAGATGCGCTTGCATTGATTACACGTGGTAGTGAAGGTTCTGCTAGAGATGCAATTTCATTGTTAGATCAAGCTATTGCTCATGGTAATGGAGAAACTAATGCAGAACAAGTAAGGGCGATGCTTGGATTGGCAGATCGTGGCCGTGTTTTAGACTTATTTGATATGATAATGCGAGGGCAAGCAGATAAAGCGCTTCAAGAGCTTTCTGGCCAATATGCTGATGGGGCTGATCCTTTGGCTATTTTACGTGATTTGGCTGAGATCACACACTGGATTTCAGTAATTAAGATTTCCCCTCAAACAGTAGATGATCCTACCGTCTCACCAGATGAACGAGAACGTGGTAAAGCTGCAGCATCTGATTTGCCAATGCGAGCTATGACACGAATGTGGCAAATGTTACTAAAGGCGATTGAAGAAGTTTCATCAGCGCCTAATGCAATGATGGCAGCTGAAATGGCTATCATTCGGTTAACTCACGTAGCTGATTTGCCTAGCCCAGAAGAGCTCATTAAAAAAATACAAAATGATCCAAATCCGCCTGTTTCTGTTAGAAATGGACCTTCAGTTGCTAGTAATTCTGAGAATGAAGTACCTCAACAGAAAAATATCCAAATATCTCCTAATTCATCTGGTGCTAAATTATCTAATGATGGAACTATTGGTGTTGTCGTTCCGCGACCTCAGGAAGAAGATCCATTACATAAATATAGTGAATTTAATCAAGTTCTAGAATTAATTCGATCACATCGTGATATGAAGCTTCTCTACGACGTTGAAACATATGTTCGAGTTGTAAAGTATTTACCTGGTAGGTTGGAGTTTGAACCAACCAAAGAGTCCCCAAAAGACTTAGCTCAAAGATTAGGTCAAAAATTGCAAGATTGGACTAAATCCCGTTGGGCAATAACTTTGGTAAATGAAGGTGGTGGAGCTACTATTGCAGAACAAAAATTGGAAGCCAAGGATGACTTGCATGCTAAAGTGTCTTCGCATCCTTTAGTTAAAGCAACATTATTAGCGTTTCCAAATTCTGAAATTAGAAATGTTAATTCAATAAATGATATGAATATTGATGAGCAAATATTACAAGAAGTTCCAGAAGAGGGCGATAATTGGGATCCGTTTGAGGATAATTAAAGGAGAAAATGGGTGTTAAAGGGTTTAGGAGATATGGCTGGAATGATGGCCAAAGCAAAAGAAATGCAATCCAAAGTTGAAGAAGCTCAAGCAAAAGTTTCAGAAATTGAAGTGGATGGTGAGGCTGGAGCTGGGCTGGTTACATGTAGAGTAAACGGCAAGGGTGAAGTTAAGGCATTAAATATTGATAAATCTATCTTTAGCCCTGATGATAAAGAGATTGTTGAAGATTTAATTATAGCAGCAATACAAGACGGAAAAGATAAAGCCGATATTAAGGCCAAAGCTGAAATGGGGAAAATAACTGAAGGTTTAAATTTACCTGCTGGTATGAAGTTACCTTTCTGAATGTCTAACAATCAGGACATTGATATATTGATTGCGTTGATGGCTAAACTTCCTGGTCTTGGCCCTAGATCTGCAAGAAGAGCAGTACTTCATTTAATTAAAAAGCGAGATATTTTATTATCTCCTTTATCTGATGCATTATATAATGTTGCTCAAACAGCTAGAGAATGTTTGAGTTGTGGAAATATTGATACAAAGGATATTTGTGAAATCTGTTTGAACTCCAAACGTGGTAATGGACAGATTTGCGTAGTTGAAGATGTATCTGATTTGTGGGCAATGGAGAGATCGAATGTTTTTAAAGGGAGATACCATGTCTTGGGTGGCAATCTATCTGCGTTAGATGGTGTTGGTCCTGATGAGTTACGTATTCCCCATCTTGTAAAACGCGTTAAAGGTGAAAATATTAACGAAATAATTTTAGCATTAAATGCAACTGTTGATGGCCAAACAACTGCACATTATATCGCAGATCAATTAGATGAAATGGATGTTGCTGTTACTTCATTAGCTCAGGGAGTTCCAATTGGTGGTGAACTTGATTATTTAGATGACGGTACTATTTCTGCAGCTTTGAATGCAAGAAAATCAGTTTAACTTTCTTGCTAATCGTTCGCGATTGGTGATGTAGATGGTTGCTGCAATTATTATTGTTGCGCCAATATATGTAGTAATAACTGGTAATTCATCAAAGAACAGATAAGCCATTAGGCCAATAAGAATTACGCGAAAATATGAAATAGGAGCAATCACAGCTGCTTGTGCATAATTATACGCTTGAATATCCGAAAATTGGCGTAAAATACCAAATATGATTAAAACCAAGGTCCAAAGTAATATATTTGCATCTGTAGTAATTTCGAACACTGGAGCAGCTAATGGGATTGTAACTATTAGGCCAATAGCACTAGTTGAAATTAATGTGCTTAATGGGCCATCAGTTCTAGCAAGATTTCTTGACATAACTAATGAAAAGCTAAAAAATATTGATGATCCAATACCATAAATCATATTAGTGTCTATCATCTCAGAAGATGGGCGCATAACTATAATAGTTCCAATAAAGCCTACTAAAATAGCTAAAGTACGGCGTATGCCAATGGTTTCTCGACCCATAGCTACGCTAATTAAAGTTGCAAATATTGGTGCTGTAGCAAAAAGAATTGCTGCTGCTGCAAGTGGTACAATTGATAAAGTATAAAAACCTAAATGTACTGAAAATGCCATTAAAATTCCACGAATAAAGTGAGCGCGTGGTTGATTAAAATGTACTTTTGAGCGTAATCTTGGAAAAACTAAAATTATTATTCCAATAAGGATTAAAGTAAAAAATAGTCGGTATCCTACAATTAGCTTAGTATCTAATCCCAAAGAAGCCCCACGAACAGATATTGCCATCGCAGATGCGCCTATTACAGATAGCATTGCCCATAATATACCACGCCAGTTTTCCGCTCCTTGATTTTTTTCTATCACGGTAAACCCTTTTTGAAATTATTCTCTTACGGCTTTTATCATCTTTGTTACATTGTCGGGATTTGCATCAGGGGTAATTCCGTGACCAAGGTTAAATATATGAGGTCCATTTGATAAAGTTTTTACAATTCTTTTTGTCTCATCAATAAGCGTTTGCCCTCCAGAAACTAATAGTTTCTGATCCAAGTTACCTTGTACACAAGTTATTTTTTGTAATTCATTTGCTGCCCATTGAGTGTCAACTGAACTATCAATTGCAACGCAGTCAACTGCTGTTGCATTTGCATATTTAATATAGCCATTATTTGTCGCTCCACGGGGGAAACCAATTATTTTAATGTCTGGATAAACTTTTCGTATTTCTTCAACAATTATTTTTGATGGTTCGATACAATATAAATCAAATAGTTCACCCTTTAATGATCCAGCCCAACTATCAAATATTTTTATAACTTCTGCACCAGCATCAATTTGTTTTGATAAATAATGTATTGTCGCGTGTGTTATCTTATTTATTAATAAATTAAAAACTTTAGGATTTGATTTGATCAAATCTAATGCTGGTCTTTGATCTGGTGTACCGCGCCCTGCAATCATGTATGTTGCTACGGTCCAAGGTGCACCAGCAAAGCCTATCAAAGTTGTAGAGTCAGGCAGCTCTGATGATAATTTACTAACAGTTTTATAAATTGGAGAAAGAACATGATCGATATTCTCTATATCATCAAGTAAATCAAAATCATTTTGGCTTGTAATGGTTGATAATCGTGGTCCTTCACCAGTGACAAACCACAGCTTAGCTCCAAGTGCTTGCGGAACAAGCAAAATGTCAGCAAATAATATAGCAGCATCAAAGCTGTATTTTCTTATTGGTTGTAAAGTAACTTCAGTTGCCAATTCAGGATTGTAACAAAGTGATAAAAAATCACCAGCTAAAGACCGTGTTGCTTTATATTCAGGTAAATAACGGCCTGCTTGACGCATCATCCAAACTGGTGGCTTTAAGAGCTTTTCACCATTTAATGCACGAATAATTAATTTATCTTTTGTTTCCATCTATTCGTTTTAGCGAGGATATGTCACATAGGAAAGTATAATCATTGCCATTGAAGCGAATGTCGCAGGAGGTTAACAATAGGGTATGAGATTTACATCAACTTCCCCTTTAATTATCGGCACTCGAGGTTCTCCGTTAGCTTTGGCTCAAGCTCATGAAACGATGGGGAGGTTAATCCGTTCAACTGGATTAGATGAAAATTGTTTTAAAATAATAGTTATAAAAACAAGTGGAGATAAAATTCAGGATCGGCCTCTAAGCGAAGTTGGTGGTAAGGGCTTATTCACCAAAGAAATTGAAGATGCGATGTTAGATCATGGTATCGATATCGCAGTACACTCAATGAAAGATATGCCAGTTATTTGTCCTGAAGGATTGATGCTAAATTGTTATCTTCCTAGGGAGGATGTGCGTGACTCGTTCATTTCCACTAAATATAAAAGTATAAGTGAATTACCAAAAGGTGCTACTGTAGGCACTTCAAGTTTACGACGGCGTGCACAATTATTAAGTAAAAGACCAGATTTAAAAATTGTTGAATTTAGGGGCAATGTACAAACAAGATTACGTAAACTTGATGAAGGTGTAGCCGAAGCAACTTTCTTGGCTTGCGCGGGTTTAAATCGTTTAGGTCGTAAGGATATTTCAAACCCAATTGAACCTGAAGACATGCTTCCAGCAATCGCCCAAGGATGTATTGGCATTGAACAACGTAAAGGCGATATCGAAATAGCTGAAATTTTATCAAAAATTAATGACAAACCAGCTTCTTTACGTTTAGCGGCTGAACGTACTTTGTTGGCCGGATTGGATGGATCATGTCAAACTCCTATAGCTGGTCTTGCAGAATTAGATGGCGAAAAAATGCGTTTACGTGGTGAAGTTATACGACCAGATGGATCAGAAGTTCTTCAAGATGAAATAATATGTTCTGTGACTGAGAGTGTTGAGATAGCTTCAAGCATGGCAAAGCGCCTTCGAGACCAAATGGGTAAAGATTTTTTCTAAAATTTGCGAAATTGAGTTTACAAACTTAATTTTTCACGCCACAAGGAGCTCGTGATGCGAGCGTGGCGGAATGGTAGACGCGCCAGACTTAAAATCTGTTGTCCGTATGGGCGTGGGGGTTCAAGTCCCCCCGCTCGCACCACAAAATATAATATCTATGTAAATCATACAATAAATGTAATTTTATAGTAAAATTCTCATTTATAACTTTGAATTATAGCATCCAATAACTTCTTTGCATCCTTTGAGTGCCAATCAGCTTCACGCTGAATTCTTCCAATTTCTTCTCCATCAGGATTTAGAATCAATGTAGCTGGTAATCCACGCGCTCCAAAAGATGCAGCTAATTTCATTTTTGGGTCTCTATATAGTGGTAATGATGTAATTTTGTTCTCTTCAAAAAATTGTTTCATAACAGGTATTGAATTACGTCCCACAGCAACTGTGATAACTGAAAATTTATCATCATTAATTTCTTTATTTATAGCATCGAGAGATGGCATCTCGGCTCTGCATGGAGCACACCATGTTGCCCAAAGATTTAAAAGTATAACTTTACCACTGTAAATTGACAAATCTAATTCATTGTCACTCTCATCTAAAAAAGGTGTTTTAACTAAAGCTTTTGGTTCAGAATGTATTGCAACTAAGCGCATGTCACCTGAACGAATATTTAAAAGATCATCAACATTTAGTGTATTAGCCGTCAAAGGATTTGCACCTACTGCCAGCAAGGTATAAAGCGTTGCGCAGAGAATTCTAATTTTGGTCACAATGTGGCTCCTTTAAGTGGTACAGTTTATATGTCTGATAACAATTCATCAAATGCTATGTGGGGTGGGCGTTTTGCTAGTGGTCCCGATGCCATAATGGAGTCAATTAATGCATCTATTGATTTTGACAAGAGAATGGCAGTTCAAGACATAGCAGGATCAATTGCTCATGCTACAATGTTAGCTAAACAAAATATAATTACTGCCAGTGATGCTGAAGCCATTAAAGAGGGGCTTCTTACAATTCTATCAGAAATTGAGAATGGAACTTTTGAGTACTCAAAAGCTCTAGAAGATATTCACATGAATATTGAAAGCCGTTTAAAAGAAATAATTGGTGAGCCTGCGGGACGATTGCATACAGGGCGTTCAAGGAACGATCAAGTTGCGACAGATTTCAAATTGTGGACACGTGATCAATGTGATGCAATAATTGAAGGTCTAACAGAACTCATGAAAGCATTAATAGACCAGGCTGATGCAGGTGCTGATACAGTTATGCCTGGCTTTACTCATTTACAAGTAGCACAACCTGTTACTTGGGGTCATCATATGATGGCATATGTTGAAATGTTTGCACGAGATCGTTCACGTTTTTTGGATGCTAGAACTCGTATGAATGAAAGTCCATTAGGAGCAGCTGCTCTTGCTGGTACTGGCTTCCCAATAGATAGACATGATACTGCTCAAGCATTAGGTTTTAGTGCGCCTTCGGCAAATTCTTTAGATGCAGTTTCTGATCGTGATTTTGCATTAGAATTTTTAAGTGCGTCATCAATTTGTGCCACTCATTTATCACGTTTTGCAGAAGAGTTAGTTATCTGGTCTTCTGCACAGTTTAAGTTTGTAACTTTATCTGACAGGTTTAGCACTGGGTCATCAATTATGCCTCAGAAAAAAAATCCTGACGCTGCGGAGTTAATTCGGGCTAAAGTTGGACGCATTACAGGATCATTAGTGGGGCTTTTAATGGTTATGAAAGGCCTTCCGCTAGCGTATTCAAAGGATATGCAAGAAGATAAAGAGCAAGTATTTGATGCATCCGATAGCCTTATGTTGGCACTTGCAGCTATGACTGGAATGATATCAGATATGGAGCCTAATGTTGCATCTCTTGAAACAGCTGCTGCATCAGGATTTTCAACAGCGACTGATTTGGCTGATTGGTTGGTTCGAGATTTAGGGATGCCATTTAGAGAAGCCCATCACATTACTGGTGCTTTGGTCGCAAAAGCAGAGGAGAAAGGATGTGATCTCCCCGACTTAAGTCTAGCAGATATGCAAATTGTAAATGAAAGAATTAATGCTGATGTATTTAATTTTCTAGGCGTTCAAAACTCTGTGGCAAGCCGCCAAAGTTATGGTGGGACAGCACCTAAACAAGTGCGAAAACAAATAGCTCGATGGAGGAAGATTTTATCATGATCTATAAGTTACTTTTTGCATTGTTTTTAATTTCAAGTTTAAATGCTTGTGGAATAAAAGGTGACCCTTTGCCTATTGATGAGGAGATATCATGTCTTTCTTGCGAGTAATTTATTTAGGTTTTGCAATATTGGGTGGTATTAAACCCATGATGCATTTTTTAGCATGGTTTAATGAATTTGGTTATTCATGGGCAGGCATTGTTTCTGCTTGGACTATAAACGAAGCATCACGTGGTTTAATGTGGGATTTAACAATTTCAGCATGTGTATTAATTATTTGGATAGCTTCAGAGGTAGTGCCTCGTAAAGATTGGTGGGTTCTACTAGTGTGCATTGTTGCAACCTTTGGAATTGGTGTTTCGTGTGGTTTACCACTATATTTATTCTTGCGTTCGCGCTCTATTAAGTAGGTAACTATGGATCATTTTATATACCGTAATGGCGTTTTGCATGCAGAAGATGTTGCTATAACAGAAATCGCAGCTTCAGTTGGTACACCTTTTTATGTTTATTCGCAGGCGACATTAACGCGGCACTTTAGGGTATTTGATGAAGCTTTAAGCGGATTGAAACATCTTATTTGTTATGCAATGAAAGCAAACTCAAATATTGCTATACTAAAGATCTTAGGAGATTTGGGTGCTGGAATGGACGTTGTTTCGGGCGGTGAGTATTTACGAGCTAAAGCAGCAGGCGTTCCTGGAAATAGAATTGTGTTTTCGGGAGTTGGAAAAACTCGTGAAGAAATGGCATTAGCAATTAAAAATGGAATTCGCCAATTTAATGTCGAAAGCGAAACAGAATTAAAAGTGTTAAATGAAGTGGCTCTGTCACTATGTGCAATAGCTCCAATAACATTGCGTGTGAACCCAGATGTTGATGCAAAAACACACGCTAAAATAGCTACAGGTAAATCTGAAAATAAGTTTGGTATTCCCATTGCAAAGTCACAAGAGGTCTATGCTTTAGCCGCATCAATGGAAGGCATCGAAGTTGTTGGTATTGATGTTCATATAGGCTCACAATTAACAGACTTGGAACCATTTAGGTTAGCGTATGAGAAAGTTGCTGAATTGACAAAAACGCTAAGGCAAGATGGTCATAATATTAGGCGTTTAGATTTAGGTGGTGGATTGGGTATACCTTATGAAAATTCAAACCAATCACCACCAACACCTGAAGATTATGCAAAAGTTATTCATGAAACTGTTGGTAATCTTGATTGTGAAATTGAAATAGAACCAGGCAGGTTATTAGCAGGAAATGCTGGCTTAATGATTTCGTCTGTTATTTATAATAAGTCTGGTGAAGGACGAGATTTTATGATTGTCGATGCTGCTATGAATGATCTTATTCGACCTGCTATGTATGAAGCATATCATGAAATTATTCCTGTGCTTGAGTCTAATGCGCAGTCTAAGACAAGTGATTATGATGTAGTTGGTCCAGTATGCGAAACTGGTGATACATTCGCAAAAAAAAGAACTCTAACTTCAGTTGCTGATGGTGAAATGGTTGCATTTAGATCTGCAGGTGCATATGGAGCCGTTATGGCCTCTGAATACAACACGAGGCCACTAATACCGGAAGTGTTGGTTCATGAAGACCAATTTTCTATAATTAGAAAACGCCCTAGCGTTGAATCCATAATTAAGAGAGATCTTATACCTGATTGGCTTTAAATTTTTTTATTGAAATTTATTATTCTAGATTAAATAATTTATTGATATTTGGAACAATAAATTTTGTGTAACTGTTTCTTGTGTTTGTATAAATATTTGTGACTTTTAATCTATAAATTTCCAATGGTTTTTTAGTTTGTGGTACATGTTTGGATATCACAGGAGATAAAATATAAATTCCTGTTGTACTTAGCATTATAAGCAATGTTGCAATAATAATTTTTGAACCACTATTTTTATAGGATTTTTTGTTTTTATTTGAAGGCCTACCTTTATTTTTTTTTACAGCAAGTTTTGTTATAGAATTATTTTCTTCTATTTTGAGGTTAAGCTTTTGCATGTCTTTTTTCGATATTTTAAGTCTTTTAGTAGAGCGACTTCCATTTTTATTTAAATTTTTTCTATTTTTTGCATATGTTGCTTCTTCTCGAAGTATTGATTGAATGTCAGGCGTTATCTGAGGTTGAGACTTATTAGATTTAAAGCTCTCTTGAATGGTTTTTTCATGAACGCTAGGGGCAGTATATTTCCAAATTTCTAAGCAGTTTGAGCATTCTAATATATGCCCATCGTTTAAAATTATATTTTCAGAAATATCATATTGTGCATTACAATGTGGACAATCTATCAGCATATTGCGCTCTGTTGTTTCTATAATATGTTTTGTTTAATTTAATCACATATTATAAGATAAATTAAGAAATTTTCTTTTGGTTATTATTACTATCCTAATATGCTTTACTTTATAGTCCAATATAGAATTTCAAGATAAAGGTTGTTTATAAATTTGGCAATCACATGAGGCTAATTATAGGGGGTATCTAGTTGGTTGTTATACAATTTTTGTTGTCTTTGGTATTTATATTTTCAATGTACTTATCAATGACGCTTTTTGCATTATTGGGAGCTATACCGTCACTTTTGTCGCGTAAGGCAACTTATTGGGTTGTAAGAAACTTTGCTGGATCTGTCATATTTTTAGCAAGGATTATTTGTGGTCTTAAGGTTGAATTAAGGGGCGAAGTTCCAACTGGAAATGTCGTGATCGCATCAAAACATCAGAGTTTTTTTGATGTCATATTACATGCCTACTATTTAGAAAACGTGAATTTTGTAATGAAACAAGAACTAACCTATTTTCCAATTGTTGGGTTCTATGGGAAAAGGCTTGGAGTAGCTCCTGTAAAAAGAGGTGGTAAAGGAAAGGCAGTTTCTCAAATGATGTCTGGGTTAGAGAAAAGTGATCAAGAGACACAACTTGTAATTTATCCTCAAGGAACTCGTGTCGCTCCTGGAAAAGTTATGCCTTACAAAGTAGGCGCTGCAGTGGTGTGTCAACGTATGAACCGAAGATGTATTTTGGCTGCAACTAATGTAGGAATGTATTGGCCAAAACACAGCTTACTTCGCAAGCGAGGTACTGTAGTATTAGAATATTTAGACGAAGTACCAAGCGACCTACAAACAAAGAGCTTTGTAAAGTACATTGAAGAAAATATTGAAAAAGCTTCAAATGCCTTAATGGAGGAAGCTATATTGAAATAAGGATGAACCATTAATGAAATTTATTAAATCAATAAGTGAACTTGAGAAGATTTATGGTTCTCCAAGTGTTGCTTCATTAAGAAAAGTCTCTGATCATATAACTCCAACTTATCGTAAATGGATACAAGCATCCTCATTATGCACCTTAGCAACAGTTGGGCCTAACGGTGTTGATGCTAGTCCAAGAGGTGATAATTCTAATGTTGTTCGAGAGCTCAATGAAAAAAATTTATTAATACCTGATTGGAGAGGAAACAATCGTATAGATAGTTTAAGGAATATTGTGTGTGACCCAAGGGCTTCTTTAATGTTGATTGTTGGGGGTGCAAATATTGTAATCCGTATTAATGGAACAGCCAAAATTACATTAGATAAGAAGCTGATTGATACATTTGAAAAAAATAAAAATAGACCACGTTCAATAATTTTATTCGAAATTCAAGAAATTTATTTCCAATGTGCTAAAGCTTTCAGTCGATCTGAAATATGGAAAAATGATAGTTGGCCGGAACTTGAAAATTTACCTACTGCAGGGCAAATATTAGAAGAGATGACTAATGCCGAAGTGGACGGTAGTAAATATGATCATTCTTGGCCAAAAAGTTCGGAAGAAACGCTTTGGTAGAATGTAAAAAAGTATTATTTATTTAAAATCAGAGTGACTTTGACCCCAATTCCAAGAATTTTTTACGCCGTTCTTTTAATAATGCGTCTGGTTTCTTTGATTGGAGCTCTTTTAAGGCATCAGATATACCTTTTTTTACCACTTTGTATGTTTCTTTATGATCTCTTTGCGCACCACCAAGAGGTTCTTTCATCACCTTGTCAGCAACGCCTAATTTTTTTAAATCTTGAGCTGTAAGGCGAAGTGCTTCAGCTGCTTCGCGCATTTTTTCAGAGTCTTTCCATAAAATTGAAGCACACCCTTCTGGAGAAATAACAGAGTATACGGAATGTTCTAACATTAATAATTTATCAGCAGTTGCAAAAGCTACAGCACCGCCTGAGCCACCTTCACCAGTTATGATGGATATTAATGGTACGCGAACTTGCAGACATTTTTCAGTAGATCTTGCTATAGCTTCAGATTGACCTCGTTCTTCGGCACCTTTTCCTGGGTATGCACCTGGTGTGTCGACTAGAGTGATTATTGGCAATCCAAATTTATCAGCCATTTCCATCAATCTGATAGCTTTTCTATAACCTTCAGGCCGAGCCATTCCAAAATTTCGTTTGATCCGAGATGTAGTATCATAGCCTTTTTCATGCCCAATAACTACAACTGGCTGATCTTCAAAGCGGGCTAAACCACCCATTACTGCGGCATCATCAGCAAAGTTTCTATCGCCTTGAAGGGGTGTATATTCTGTAAAAATTTCTTGGATGTAATCCTTACAATGTGGACGATCTTGATGGCGGGCTACTTGACACTTCCGCCATGGATTAAGATTTTTATACAATTCTTGGAGCATGCTTTGTGCTTTTTTATCAAGTGCACTTGCTTCAGCATCCACGTTTACGTCGTCTTCAGATTTTTCGGCCATCAAGCGTAATTCAGCAGCCTTGCTTTCAATTTCTGCAAGGGGCTTCTCAAATTCAAGGTAGTTTTGCATAAAAAGTTTCTTTGTTTGTTTGTCTTCTATTACATATGGCAAAGTGTCTGGATAATTGCAACGCCCAAGACATTACTGCAAATCACTGAATGCATATTCAAGGCGTTCCATTGCTTTTGTTAGTACTTCACGTTGCGTTGCAAAATTAAATCGTAAAAAAGTTTCTCCACCAGTGCCAAATGTATCTCCATGGCTTGAAGCTATTTGAGCTTGTTTTTGAACGCGATCAATATAATCAGCTTTACACATCCCAGTGCCTGAAAAATCTATCCAAGATAAATATGTTGCTTCTAGCTCCATAGATTTTACACCAGGAATTCTCGCAATTGTAGCATCAAGTATTTTCCTGTTTCCGTCTAAATATTTACATAATTCATCTACCCATTCGTCGCCATATTTATAGGCAGCTTCTGCCATATATAAACCAAATGAATTTGGTGAAGTGCCTGTTGCCTTCATTGTTTTTGCGAATTTTTCGCGTAATTTATTATCAACTATTATTACATTTCCCGTATGGCAGCCTGCAATGTTGAAAGTTTTAGTAGCTGCAGTCATCATAACCAATCGTTCTGATATTTCAGGAGCTGCATTTTGCATTACTGTATGTTTAGAGCCAAAAGTTATATCATGATGTATTTCATCAGATATCAAAATTAAATTATGTTTTTCTGCAAATGTGGCTACTTGTTTGAGTTCATCAATCGACCATATGCGCCCACCTGGATTATGGGGTGAACACAGTATAACCATTTTTGCACTACCATCCATCTGAGCGTCATACTTGTCAAAATTCATTTCATAACGCCCATCATTGATTTCAAGTTCGCACTCGATTACTTTGCGATTGGCTGCATTTATTACTCTGGAAAAAGCATGATAAACTGGTGTAAATAAAATTATACCGTCACCAGCTTCTGTGAAGGATTGAACACATAAAGCTGTACCATTTACGAGCCCGTGAGTGGAAAAAATGTGATCTGGGCTTACATCCCAATTATGGCGTCTTTGCATCCAACCAATAATAGATTCGCGATAGCTTTTATCATTTCCATAATAACCAAAAACACCCTGTTTAGACATTAATGATAATGCATTGCTAACTTCAATGGGTGGTTCAAAATCCATATCCGCGACCCACATTGGTGTACCCGTTTTGGGAGCAACTCCATAAATTTCTTCCATCATATCCCATTTATCTGAATGTGTATTGATACGATTTATTTTTTTATCAAAATTCATATTGTTAATATCCTTGGGGTTAGGCAATTCAAGGTTTTCTTAGTGTAAACTACTAAGTTCCACAAAAAGTTTTATAGTTGGAGTTTATCATAATTGGTGGATTTGAATATATTTCTTTACCTGGGTGTTCAGTGTAGGGGTTTGTAACTATGTCTAGTAGCTCTTCAAATTGTGAATAATCATCCTCAAATTCTGCTGCGCTTAAAGCTGCTTCTACTAAATGATTTCTTGGAATGAATATAGGATTTTCTTTACGTATATTTTTTGCCAACCCCACCTCCAACAAGCTACGTTTCTTAAATTTATTTATCCAAGTGTCTAAAAGTTTTGTATCTAAATAAAGATTGCGTAAATTATCAGGATTGCCTTCTGAGACATCAGCTAGTGCACGAAATGATTGAGTGAAATCAACTTGGTTATTGGCCATAGTTTCAAAAAAACTATCAAATAATTCTGCATCATTTTCGTGTGTTGTTTTAAAACCAAATTTTCTGCGCATTTCCTTCAGCCAGAATTTTTCATATATATCCGAAAAACTTTCTATTATTTTTGTTGCTTCCTTAATGGCTTTATCTGCATTGTTGTTTATCAATGGGAGTAATGTTTCTGCTAATCTAGCCATATTCCATCGAGCAATAAGTGGCTGGTTGGAGAATGCGTATCTACCATTTTTATCGATTGATGAAAAAACAGTTTTTGGATCATAAAAATCCATAAATGCACACGGCCCATAATCTATAGTTTCGCCTGATAATGTAGTGTTATCTGTGTTCATAACACCATGGATGAAGCCCAAACCCATCCATTTTGATATTAAATAAGCTTGTTTATTAGCAACATTTTGCAATAAATTTAAATATGGATTTTCGTGATTTTTGGCATCTGGATAATGCCGTTCTATGGTATAATCAGCAAGCTTTTTAAGCCTATCATTATCCTGTCTTGAAGCAAAAAATTGGAATGTACCTATTCTAATATGACTACTTGCAGTTCGGGTTAAAACTGCGCCTTTCTTGAGGGTTTCTCTTTGAATACTTTCACCGGTAGATGTTGCGGCTAATGCTCTAGTAGTTGGTACCCCAAGCGCGTACATTGCTTCAGAAACTAAATATTCTCTTAAGACTGGCCCTAATCCTGCTTTGCCGTCACCATTCCTAGAAAACGGTGTTCGTCCTGCGCCTTTTAATTGGATATCGATCCTTTTTCCTTTTCTAGATATTATTTCACCAAGAAGAAGGGCTCTACCATCGCCAAGTTGTGGATTAAAATGTCCAAATTGATGCCCAGCATAAATTTGTGCAAGGGTGTTTGCACCTTCAGGTTTTTCACCCCCTGAAAAAATACTAGATAGGTTCATATTTTTTGTATTGATTCCTAATTGAGTTGCTAGATCTTTATTGAATTTAATTAATTTTGGATCAGCAGGAATATCTGCATCACATTCTGCATAAAAATCATTTAGCTTGCTAAAATATGTATTATCAAATTGCATAAGAAAATCTTAAATTAATATAGAGTTTAATTAATTCTAAGATGCCTAGGTGATTACTTAAAGTAAATAAATTTTAATTATTTAAAATTTGGATAGTATGCATAGAAAGCATATGCTTATTACTTGAATATAAACAAACTTTAACATAAATCCGTATTATGTCCTTATTACCCATTCTTTTACATCCTGATCCTAGACTTAAAAAGCAATGCATTCCTGTGCCTTCTGTAGATGCAGATACTAGAAGATTAGCTGAATCTATGATTGAGACAATGTATGACGCTCCAGGAGTTGGATTGGCTGCGCCACAAGTTGCTTCAGATGCTCGAATATTTGTTATGGACTGTACTGATAGTGAAACTGATAATAATCCATTAGTTTTAATAAATCCGGAAATTACCTGGGTTTCAGAAGAGCTCAATACATATTCGGAGGGCTGCTTATCGTTGCCAGATCTGTTTGAAGATGTTGAAAGACCCAAACAAGTCAGGATGTCATTTTTAGATATTGATGGTAAACATCATGAAGAGCTTTTTGATGATCTTTGGGCAACATGTGCGCAACATGAATTAGACCATTTAAATGGAGTTTTATTTATTGATCATTTAAGTAGGATGAAGAGATCAATGATGACGAAGAAAATGGTTAAATTTAAAAAAGAATTGGCACTTACTTGATGGCCGTGAAAAAGTTTATTCGGTACCCCGATAAACGTTTATCAGTAAAATGTGACCTTGTGAGTTCTATTACTGCTAAAGAACACGAAATATGGAAAGATATGTTTGATAGCATGTATAATATGCCTGGTATCGGTCTTGCTGCATGCCAAATTGGCATTATGCGTTCTTTAGCTGTGATTGATGTTGGTGATGGTAAAGTTGAACCATTTGAAATGGCAAATCCAAAAATATTATATTCTTCTGATATATTTGTTGAAAACCAAGAAGGAAGTCCAAATCTTCCAGGTGTATGGGCAAAAATTAAGCGACCGAGAGCAGTGACAATAAGCTATATCAATAAAAATGGAAATCAAATTGAGAGAGATTTTGTGGGACTATGGGCAGTCTCGGTACAACACCAAATTGACCATTTAAATGGAAAAATGTTTTTTGATCATTTAAGTAATATAAGGCGAAAAATGTTAATAAATAAATCGCAAAAGTTATCAAAGCAAGGATTGAAGTAATGCGAGTAATTTTTATGGGTTCTCCAGAATTTTCAGTGCCTATTTTGAATTCTATTATTGCTTCTGGTCATGATGTAATAGCTGTTTATTGTCAGCCACCTCGTCCAGCAGGACGTGGAAAAAAGGAAAAACTTACACCAGTTCATAGCCGAGCACTTGAAATAGGGTTAGAGGTAAGGCACCCTGTAGACTTTAAAAGTAAGGCGGCTGTCTCTGACTTTGTGGCTTTGAATGCAGATATAGCTGTTGTTGTCGCATACGGCTTAATATTGCCACAAGAAATCCTGAGCTCAGTCGACAAGGGTTGTTTAAATATTCATGCAAGTCTTCTTCCTCGGTGGAGGGGAGCTGCACCTATACATCGTGCAATCATATCTGGGGATGACAGAACTGGTATTTGTGTTATGCAAATGGATGCTGGACTTGATACAGGCAATGTTCTTTATAAAAAAGAAACAGAAATATTGCCCACGGATACAACAGCAATTTTGCATGACCGATTAGCTAATATTGGCTCAGAATGTATTATAAAAGTTCTTGAAAACCCCAACTCTTTTGAAGCTGTGCCTCAGTCAGATATGGGTATTACATATGCGACAAAAATAGATAAAAGTGAGTCAAAAATTAGTTGGAATAAACCAGCCATTGAGATCGATCGAAAAATTAGAGGATTGTCACCATTCCCGGGTGCATGGTTTGATGATGGGGAGCAAAGAATTAAAGTATTAATGAGTGAGGTTATTGAAGGTTCAGGGTCTCCAGGAGAAATATTAGATAATGTCTCAATTGCTTGTCAAAGTGGTGCGGTTAGATTAACGCGATTACAAAGAGCTGGTAAAGGTGCAATGGATTCTCATGATTTCTTACTTGGTTATTCTTTCCCAAATAAAAAACTAATTTAGTTTTTAAATGGTTCCATACCATTTCGAGCTAATTCATCAGCTCGCTCATTTTCTAAGTGACCTGCATGACCCTTAATCCATTCCCACGATACATCGTGAATTTGGGTAGCATTTTCTAAACGCTTCCATAGTTCTTCATTTTTTACAGATTTTTTAGCAGCTGTTTTCCAGCCATTTCTTTTCCATGCAAAGATCCATTTTGTAATACCATCTTTTACATATGAACTATCTGTGACTATTGTAATTTTGCTTGGTTTTTCCAATGCTTCAAGCGCCATGATAGCAGCAGTTAATTCCATTTGATTATTAGTGGTTTCAACAGTTCCACCGGATAAGTCTCTTGTTTTTATTACCGATGAACCTTCTTTGGCAACCATCAATACTCCCCACCCTCCAGGTCCAGGGTTACCAGAGCATGCACCATCAGTATAAGCATAAAGTTCAGGCATAAGCAGTCACAATCATAAAAGGTTCAATTGCGCCTGTCATCGAAACTGTTCCATCCATATCCAAACGCTGTGTATTTATAGTAAATCCTGCTGAAATTAGAAGGGAATTTATTTCTTCTGGCTGATAATATGTATATTTGCGTCCTAAAGTATCACGCTTTTCACCTTGTCCTATTTTCAAACCAAGATGCAAATAACCTTTTTTCTTTAATGCCCTATGAATTCTGATTAAATTTGGGAGCATTTCAGACCTTGGTGCATGGAGTAACGAAAAGTTTGCCCAAACCCCATCATATAAATTGATATCTGAAAGTTCATTAAAATCAGCTTTTACTGCTTGAACATTAAAAATTTCATTGGCTAACTTTACCATCTCTTGACTGCCGTCAGATGCATGAACATTTAACCCAGCAGCTTGCATCATTGCTGAAGAGTTTCCTGGGCCGCATCCAAGGTCTAATATTAATCCTTCAGCTTTAATCGATTTTATAAATGATAAAAGGTCACTATCTGGATTAATATTACATACTTTTTCAAGATAAGACTGTGCAAACATTTCATAATACTTGATAGTTTCTTTATCCAAAGGATACTCCAGTAATCATTATTATCTTATATAAAATTATAAAGAATTAGAATTCCAAATACCAGAATAGAAAGAGGAATTCTTAATCTAAGCCACCACTCAGGTGCCATTTTGGATTTTGAAAAATATATATCAATAGGTATTAATAAAATGAATCCAAAGGCGATTAATGGTATTAAATATTTAGCTAAATATAAGTGTAAACTTAAAATATAAAATGTTGGTAATATTGATAGCGTATAGGGCAAAAAACTTTGTTTTTTTGTGTTTGCTGCAAACCCCCAATATGTTCCTGACATAAAGCATAGAATAATTGTTGAATATATAGCTTGGAGTTCAGAAATATTTATTTTTAGATTTGTTTCTAAGCTTAATTGAAGGTCTAAACTAATTGCTGAAAAAAGTGCGATAAGAAATGGTAATAACCCAAGTAATCCTAGTATCTTGGCAGGCTTTGGTATTCTTGTCATCATAATGCTTCGCGTAATACTCTAGGTACCTTAAACTCAACATTTTCTACAGCCGTTTCGACAATTTTTTGAGTCACGTTAAAACGATCTGATATAGTTAATATGACTTCATTTATGAGTATCTCTGGCGCTGATGCTCCAGCGGTTATTCCGATAGATTTGACACCCTCTAATGCTCGCCAATCAATATCAGATGCTCGCTGAACCATTTGAGAGTATTTACATCCTGATGATTTTCCAACTTCAACCAATCGTTTTGAATTTGATGAATTTGGAGCTCCAATCACTAATAATGCATCAACTTTTGGAGAGACTGCCTTGACTGCTTCTTGGCGATTTGTTGTTGCGTAACAAATGTCTTCTTTGTGGGGGCCAATAATTTTTGGAAAACGTTCTTTGAGCTTTTTAACTATTTCAATTGTATCATCAACTGAAAGAGTTGTTTGAGTAATGTAAGCAAGTTTTTCATCATTACGAGGTATTATCCTAGAAACATCTTCTGGTGTTTCAACTAAAAGCACTTCACCTTTTGGTAATTGACCCATTGTTCCGATGGTTTCAGGATGCCCTTTGTGCCCAATCATTACCATTTGAAGCCCATTTGAATGGTGTCGTTCAGCTTCAATGTGTACTTTGCTGACAAGTGGGCAAGTGGCATCAACAAAAACCATTTTGCGAGCAATTGCAGCTGCTGGAACAGATTTTGGAACCCCATGAGCAGAAAAAATAACTGGCTTATCAGATGGACATTCTTCGAGTGTTTCGACAAAAATAGCACCTTTTGAACGTAATTCATCAACTACATATTTATTATGTACTATTTCATGCCTCACAAAAACAGGAGCGCCCCATTTTTCAAGAGC
>Ga0228608_1000061_pt1 | contig 33641 bp, 28 predicted proteins | sample 9DmetaG_FD_190069 | JGI IMG/M metagenome (GOLD analysis project Ga0228608, IMG submission 190069) | Seawater microbial communities from Monterey Bay, California, United States - 9D | ecosystem: Environmental > Aquatic > Marine > Coastal | place: USA: California | collected 2016-11-15
TCACCTTGAAGGAAACATGGTTGAAGATTTCTCCGATGATCCAACTGGATTTGGATGGTCATTGCAAGGTACGAGTTGGGCAAATGGCAAAGTCTCCGGTTCCGGCACTTTGGAATCTCCCACAATCAATGTCCGATCTGGGTTTGGAGGATTTGATTCGAATTCTATTCTTTCTGCGAATGGGAAGATGCAATATTCACTCGATGGGGGAACGAATTGGATTGATTTGGTCGATGGCAAACAATGGCTTTCTAAGCCTTCATTTTCAGTACAATTCCGAGTTCTTTCGACTGGAGGTTCGTGGAATTTAGATACTTTTGATGTTGAACTCATCCGCACAAGCGTCGCAGATGGGTTGCGAATCGATGTAGGTATGGATGGAGTGAGTGACTGGTCGCTTGAAGAGAAATCACTGGGTAGACTTGGTATTCAAGACCGCTTAATGGATGGCTCAATGTGGCAGACCTTCCCGTCAACTCCTTCATCATCTGCAATATTCACGATGCTTCTGCCATCTGCAGGGGTAGATGCGTTTGAATTTGGGGTCGCTTCTCCCGGTCAAAGCATGACCTCACCTTTCCTCTCAATGGCAGTCGACGGGCAAGACTTCATGTCCTATCCTCTGTCGACCCTTGACGACCTTCAGGTCGTTAGACTTTCATCAACAGATTTGAATTCTTTGAATAGTGCGCTTTCTCAAGCAACTCCAACCCATGGTCCTGAAGGCTTACCTATGGTTGAAGTCACGGCCCGTATCGGTTCTTCAGTATCCTCATCCAATGTATTGTTCGGTGGTATTTTTGCACCTTATGACGCCTCACTTTCTCTGCAGTTTGATTCGGATGACCCCGTTGTTATTGCTATCAACAGTGCGCTGCTGTCCTCAACACCCGTTTTAGGGACGAAGGAGATTGACCTCCCAGTCAGAATGAAATCTTCGGGGGCAATCCAGCTAACCGTAGTTGGCCAGACGACTGAAAGTTCGTTGACTCCAATCTCAATCTCCGTATCCAACGTTACAGACACATTTACCCCTTCGACGGATTGGGTGGAAGTCTCCAGTGTCTTTGACCTAGCGAATCTCGATGTGACAGATGCTGAATCCTATGTCAAATCGAATGGTTGGTCAGTTGCCTTGCATCTTCAAGGCCAGTCTGCGCAATCAGAGACCCGATGCCAAATGATTTCTCTTCCTGTATTGGGGTCTTCAGTTAGTGGTTGTGTCAATCAAGGTACATCTATGGTTTGGACAATGGACGGGGCAGATGGAGAAATTAAGATGCTGGGAAGTGGCTCACTGTTGCAAGTTGATCATCGGTTCAAGTTCACACAACAATGGGACGATGAAGAATCCCTCTCGGTTTCTGTAAGTCTTCTTTCACCTTCTGGGCCAATGTTGCCTGTTAGCACAAATTTCGGGCTTGGAACATCCAAAGGTGTTGAGAATGATGTTGAATTGATTGACTGGAGTATTGTCAACGAAAATGGGGTGCATTCTCTTCTCGATATGCCGTACCTTCATCCTGGTGAGGATGTGATTGTTGAAGTCAATCTTGGTTTCGAGAATGTACACATGTCACCATCTCCTCGCACAGGTTCGACCTTAGTTCGATTTTTAGTCGACGGTTCGGAGGTACAATCATCATCGATAATTATTGATGGAACTGTCCAATTCCCCTGGACCATTCCAACAGGTAAACAAAGTATAGACCTTGAGATTGATGTTTCTGCCCTAGTTGGTCAAGCTATCGTGTATGCAGTACCAAACAGCGTCACATTCGAGTTTGATACTGTTGATCCTGAATTGATTTCAGTGAGTGTTTCTGAATTTGACCATGTCGATGCAAGTCCTTCGACAGAAATTGACTTCGTGATAGCAGACCGTCCGGTTCTTCCCTCTCACGCCGAGGCGCATGTATGGCGTTCATGGGTTGACGATTCAAATCAAGACGGAGAGATGCAACTTGATGAGGTTCTTTCCCACCCATTGGAGTTGCCGGTAAATCTCACCTATTTGCAAGGTATCTATTCTCTTGATTTGGATACCTCCAGCGCTTTCACAGGCTCATATTTCAGTGGCTGGCTGGATGTTGCAGACCCTGCGGGAAACCAAATGCTGGGTTCTGGAACTTTGGAAGAACCGTTGTTTAATGTTCAAGTCAACAATGACGGAACACCTCAACTCGGGTCATCAGTTGCTTCATGGTCGCATGGAGATTCGTCTTGGCTACATCCAGGCGAATCGAATGTTCTTTATCTGCCCCTGTGGGACCCTAACGGAATCACTGATATTTCATTTGTCGAATTGGATTTGGCGGGAAATCAAAATAATCCTGTCGTTCTTCAGTGGAATTCAAGTACTCAAAAGTGTACGAGTTTTGAAATCTATCTCGACATAGAATCGTGTCAATTGATTCCTTCACAACCGGGTAATCTCTTCTCATCAGAAGGCATCTTGCAGGTCAACTTTTCAATTTCCTGGGGCTTTGATCCAGATGTTAGCCTTACTCGTATTCCAACGGTTCATGTTCAAGACCACAGGGGTCAATCCAATACACTCACTGTTCCCGACCTTAGCTGGCAATTCTCGGGCGAAGTTGATGTCGACCCCCAGACACTTAAATTTGTGATTGATGGCGAAGTTGTCGATACATTAGGCACGTGGGTTAAGCCGCGTGAAGATATTTTGGTACATGGTAATTTGACATGGTTCCGGTCATCCCGAGAAGTGATGCAACCAACGGAACTCAAGATTAAAGTCGGCACATCAGAGGAGGTTGTCGAAAGTGTCAACGGGAGTTTCACTCAAGTCATCACTTCTCCTCTAACCCCCGGTTCATACGGAATGTTCACCTCGCTGTACAACCCCTCAAACGGAGCGATAGACCGGACGCCTATATCTGCACCTGCATGGTTCATAGTCGACGATAAAATGCCGGAACTCGTTGGTGTTCCTTCCCCGCAAAACGAGATTCTACTCCTTGAGTCTACATGGCAGAACCTACAGTTTGAGGTCTTAATTTCAGAAAAAGACAGGCTCCATGAAGATTCTTTAGTCATCCACTGGTCAGTGCATCCCGAAGGAATCGGGCAGTCCAGTCTTTCAGTCCTGAATGGAAGTGAATCTCTCTCAGTTGTCGGAGGTCGAGCATTTGGGGAGGAAATCCTCTGTGCTGCAAACTTAAATCTAGACGAATTATTGACTTCGGATATGAAAGATGACGCACTGGAAATTCGTATATGGGTTACTGGACGAGACATGGCAGGACATGAAATTGATCCGCGTTATAACGATATTGATTCTCCTCTGGCAGTATGGCTTCTAGAACAACGTATCGCAGAATACTCTTTTGGAACTCCTGAAATGAAACCGAATAAAGACCTTGCTGCGGGAGAACCGATTAGTCTTGGAGTCACCATTACCAACCTCGGCCTGGCAGACGGTGATGCTCAAATATTTGTTGAACTTGTAGAAAGCAATGGAGCTCGAACTCGTATTGATGCTCGAGGAATTCAAATAGAAGCTGGAGACACTTATGTTTACTCTAAAGAATGGATTCCAGACAGAGCAGGAACGATGTGGATCGAATACCAAATCATCAATGGCCCAAGTGCCCAAACAAGCACAATGTATGTCGATGAAGCAAGTTCTGATGGTTTATTTTCAAGTATTGCTGCAGTAAATCCAGTCCTTCTTGTCATTATTTTCTTGCTTAGCACTGCGCTTGTTGGATTGTTGATTTTCGGTCTGAAAGCCCCTCAACCAACTTCGTTAAATGCTCGACAAAGGCAGCAGATGGCAAAACCATTACCAAGAATATCTCAATCAGTAGCCCAACAACCTGCACAACCAAAACAAGCAGTTTCAGGGCCATACGGTGCACCGCAACAAGTTGCATCACCTGGCGAAAACCCGTACAAATGATCTCATCAAACCATCCGAAGGTTTTGAAGTATTGATGCCCAGCGCAGTGTGGAGGGAGTAGGAGGATCGCTGACAGAGTTCGACTCTGAGGAAAGTCCCCTCTCCACAGTGCGAACGGCTTACACAAGTAAGAGAACAGAAATGGTCAGGTCAATGCTGCAGAAACGAACGATGCAAGGTGTGTACAATGAAGTTGAAAAACCGAGATTGCCTTGTGGTCGATGAGACGAGCAACCCCGTTGGAGCAAGTCCAAACAGCCCTGCTGACACTGCACGTCGAGGGGCAGGTAGGATGCTAAGTTGAATGCGGTCGCCGAAAGGTAACAGAAAGGGGCTTACTCCCTACTCCCTCCACTAACTACTCGTCTGGAATCAAGACTGCTTCAAGCGGCTTCATGGATATTGGAGATGCTAATGCGATTCCATCCCCATAATCCAACCAAGGCTCTTCACCTCGGATTGCCGCTCGCAATGAATGTTCTGCTGCGATCAATGCTGGCAGAACAAATGTACTGGTTATGAAAGCAAAGAAAATAAGTAGACACATCACCATGAAGAAATTTTCTAGACCGGGGAATGCGGCCAAGAATCCAGCAGCAATACCGGATATTGTTGTCACTGTTGTTTCGAAAATAGTCATTCCAGTCTCTTCAATTGAATCTCCAATACCTTTGGGTGTTTCTCCCTCCTCCTGTATTCTGTGCATCACATGTATTGAGTCATCAACACCGATACCGAACACAATCGTACCAATCATGGCAGTGAAAATATTTACTGAAACATCACCGTTCATCATCATTAGGGGCTGCCATAGAATGACTATACCTACTGGAATCATGGTGTATATTCCAAGTCTGAATGAACGGAATACTACGCTCAATACGAGGGTGAGCAATAAGAAGGTGACAACGGTTGTCAAATTTTGAGCGTCGTGAATACCATCGTTGATGTCTATGGACACTGGGACACCACCGGTAAGTAGTGACGTACTTGTTTTTCCGTCGACTGGTGGTTCATTCTCCAACATTGTATCAATCTCATCTCGCAAGACACCTGCGTCATCTAGATTCATGTAGGGCTGAGTGACGTAGACGATTGCTTTGGTTTGATCTTCGTTGAGAAGCATAGATTTTACTTCTTCAGAAAGCGTATCAACTGCGGCATTGACCATGTCTTTTCTCAGTCCTTGACGGCCTTCAGGACCGGAAAGTTCCAGAGTTAGCCAAGCTACACACTCTGGGTCGGTTATATCCGTGCTCTCCCAACAGGGGTCATGCAAGAGGTCCCATAGACTTCCTTCGTACAACGTAACCCCGTCTGCTAAGGTAATCGTTGCGGGGATGGTTCTCAAAAAGGTGATGATGCTTGTCGTATTGGTTTCATCAACTTGATCTATCTTGAGTTCTAGTACATCTATTGCATCAAGCACAGGTAGATCACGTATGTTCGCAGTGTTGTTTTGTTGGGCTTCAACCGTACGTTCTTCTGCGTTAAAGATGAACAAAGAAGTTTGCCCGCCGCTGAATTGTCGAGAATAATCAGCCAAAGTATTCAGTGATGCTATTCCGTCAGGTGCTTCCGAAGAACCAGTTATTGGTTCGTTCATAGTCTCGTCCCACTTCGTGACTGCACCCACTGAAACCAATGAAGCAAAAACCAGAATCAGTATGCAACCAATCAGTGCGACTGGAACTTTACCTAGGGTCCCCCATACCTCGTCAAAGAATCGATTAGTTCGTTTGTTAAAACGTAACATCCATGCAAGCGTTGGAACAAGTATGATGCTGAAAAGCAGGGTTGAAAAAATGCCCAAACATAAAGTCACACCCACGGAACGAATCGGGCCAACAGATACGATTTGAGGAGCAATTAGGACTGAGAAACCAATCATGGTGGTAAGTGCGGAGAGGAAAACAGCGACACCGGTTGAACGGGTCATTTCTAGAACACATTCTCGATAGAATTGGGCATCCCAGAGGTCAGGTACCTCCTCCGGTGGCTTCCCTAATCGGCGACGTCGTTCATTCTCATCATTTGCTTTGTAAATCTCTTTTCGTCGAACCTCTTCTATTCGATTAACCATATGGAGTGCATAGTCAACCCCCAGCCCGATTAAAATCGGGAATGTTGCAACAATCATTGGCGTGAGTGTAATGTCAAGAAGTACCGATGTTCCAAACGTCACAGCAAGAGCCATAATGATTGGTGCGCCTGTAATTACAACAACCTTGAGCGAGCGATGCAGAGCAGTAATTACTAGAATAGTGAAAAACACCGACCACGGTAGTATTTTGAGCAAATCTTCGTAGATTGCATCGGAAATGTCTTCCAGTACTTTCGGTAAACCAGTAACGGTCATCTCGCTGTTTTGCATGTCACCTGAACGATTGTCCAGAACATCCTGGAAGTGGTTGTGAAGATGGCTAAAATCACGGAAATTAGCGACTGTAGGGTCATGATGCATGCCGATAACGATGGCAGCAGTATCCCAAATACCATCTCCGTCAATATCATTGGTTTTGTTTCCATCCTCATCGCTATCGTAGTCTAAGTCCATGTCATTGGTATCTTTGAAAAAAACATCAAAACCACCGTTTGATTGCTCTATGATTTGGTCAACACGGTCTTGGTCAGGTATTGCATAAGCACCTCCTCCCGGTAGTTGTTCACAGTCCAGACTTAGTGGGATGCGTGTGTTAATGCCATGTTCACAGAGTGAACTGTTAAATCGCCCGTCTGCGGAGTTAACTTCTTTGATAACTTGGGTAGGGGAAATAATCCAAAGAACCCCATCTTTTCTACCTTGGTCATCCTTAAATTCATCAATACCGCTTTGAGTAAAAGTACCGCCCTTGTTTTCATCATCGCCTTCAACCCAACTCATTTCACGAAGATAACTCACATCAGTAATGTTGACCATGCTAGGGTTGGCAAAGCCCTCAGTGTTCTTTGCGTTTGGAGTTTGAACATAGATGATTGCAATATCAGTTGACCATTCAGTTCTTACCTGCTTCAACAGCTTGGTTGATTCAGCTCCATCAGGAAGGAATATTTCGACGTCATCATCAATTTGGTCTTGAAAGGTCACGCCCTGTTGCGCAAAAAAGGCTGCAACAATCACGAGAAGGATGACCACTGTGGCGGGTGATGCAAGTATGCTTGCATAGAATTTGTCAGCTCTACGCATGACTGCTGCATTGGTTTGTTCTCTAAAACTAGAGATTTTTTCACGGAGATTGTTGGCTTGTTCACCCTTCTCCATGAATGAGCGATATAGCGGGGGGCTTTCAATGATACTCTGATTTGACAATCTGAGTGATGAATCAATCAGTCCAGTCCGAACTCTCGAACCAGTAAATGGCGCAAGAATCCGCGAGCGCTCTGAAGTACCAGTCCAGTGGCCATGAGAGAGAGGCCAAGAACACCAATCCAAATTGCAGAGAGACCTGGTCCAACAAAGCTATCGATGTGTGTGGTGACTCCTCGTGCAGTGTTCATTCCCATTGCAGCACCAGTCGCAAGCAGCCCAAATCCAGGAAGTCCCAGTACCAAAAGTGGTTTCTTCTGAGACAGGGATAGCATTGCCCAAGTGAGGACAGTAAATCCATGTGATACAGCGGTAAAGTTCGACCCTTTGGGGACATCGTATCGAATAACGGTCGGAACTTCAATAATTTCTAGTTGTTTTTCACGAGCATCTTCAAGCATTTCCAACGACAATTCCATACCTTCTGCATCGAATCTAAGCCGCTCTAAGGCGATTCGAGAAAAGGCACGGAATCCCGATTGAGTGTCCTTAATTCCTAGGTCGCTGGAGAGATTACTTGCTGCGGTAATCACTTTGATGCCAAGCCGACGGTATGCAGGCATATCGGTACCACTTCCGCCCTCAACGAATCGAGAACCAATTGCAAAATCTGCGGTACCGTTGAGAATTGGTTCAAGCAATTTTGGGATATCAGTTGAATTGTGTTGGCCATCGCTATCAAGCACAACTAGGGCATCAACATTGAGTTCTTTGGCTCTTATGAAAAGTGTTTTCAATGCACCACCATATCCACGGTTGACTCTGTGTCGGATCACAGTTGCACCGCATGCTTCAGCAATTCGTGCACTTGAGTCAGACGAACCATCATCAATACAAATCACTGCGTCAACATGACGTAATGCAGTAGTGACTACTGTACCAATTGTCTCTTCTTCATTGTACATTGGCATGCCAGCAACGATAAAGGGTTTGTTCGTACCAACGTCCTTCGACATGATTGCACCCATCACTTCGCGCATTCCGGTGCTATATAGTAATATAGTATCTCAAAAGACACCGACTCGGTTTTTCAAAGAAAGCACACACAGGGGTCAAAACCCCTGTGCATGCGGCAGCATATCTCGATATATGTTTGTCATCGACGGTTTATACTCAATCTTGCAGTTGAGATAAGGTTGTAACAGCTCGCTCACCTGAGAGGACTTTTTCCAAGGCGTTGAGAGAGATTACAAGCGGGACATATGCTTGTCCATCGCTTGTAACATAGGTCGCACAATCTGAAAAAGCATCGGTGTTAACGGAAATCTTCAGGGCTCCACCGGCATTGCTTTTTCGTACATATCCAACCAACATGTTGGTTGTTTCGGTTTGGTTTTCAGGCATCGTTTTTTGGTTCTTTTTTGGCATTTTTTCAACTCCATTGCCGAGTTTGTGCTCGGCGCAAACATGGAACATTTCGTTAACGGTTATCAAACCAATTGTGAAATATTCCTGTTTCAAGTCTCATCAGTACAACCAAAGGCTCATACATGGGTGTTTCCTGTTCACAACATGCGAGCCTTGGTCACTGGTGGTGCTGGATTCATCGGTTCTCATCTCATCGATTGTTTGGTTGCCCGGGGTGACACAATTGTGGCATTGGATAATCTTTCGAGTGGCAAACTTGAATTCATCCAACCGCATATTGATTCTGGTTCTGTAACCCTCGTTGAAGGAGATATAACGGACTTTGATACGGTTCTTTCAGCCATGAAAGACATTGACTGTGTCTATCATTTGGCTGCCAATCCGGACATACGTCTGGGTACGAGAGTTACCGATACCGACTTAAAACAGGGAACTCTTGCGACCTACAATATTGTAGAATCAATGCGTAGATGTGAGGTGAAAAAAATAGCCTTTGCCTCCTCTTCTGTCGTTTACGGAGAAAATGCACCTATGCCAACTCCTGAAGACCATGGACCTTGTCTCCCGATTTCTCTTTATGGAGCAAGTAAGCAAGCCGGAGAGGGTCTGATTAGCAGTTGGGTTGGTACCTTCGGCTTACAAGCATGGATTTTCCGATTTGCGAACATCATTGGCACACGTGGTACTCACGGTGTGATTTTTGATTTCATTCACAAGTTGAAAGCCAATCCAAAGCGATTGGAGGTACTCGGCAACGGGCTCCAGGAAAAATCATACATGGAGGTGGAGGACTGTGTCAACGGAATTTTGCATGTTATGGAGCATGCAGACAAGCCACTGAATTTGTACAATTTAGGCTCTCATGATACCGCTTCTGTTCGCCGTATTGCAGAGATTGTCGTTGAAGAAACCGGTTGCAATAATGCTTCTATAGAATATACAGGGGGTGAGCGTGGATGGGCAGGAGACATTCCTCGTGCCATGCTCGGTATTGATAAGATGTTGTCGACAGGATATGATGTCCGCTACAACAGCGAAGATGCCATTCGCCACACAGCACGCGCACTGATTGAAGAAATCGGACTTGAACGGAGATGAGAATTTGAAGCACACCTACGATGACCTTGCTGACATACGCACCAAAGCGGCTCTACGAGTTATGAGTTTGTTTTTTGTTGGAATGATTATAATTGCAGCAACAACCAGTCCGATTGCAACCGGAACTAAAGAAGGCGAGCGAGCACCTCCACTTGAAGGGAAATTCTACAACGGTTCAGGTTGGACGACCTTTGACAGCGAGTCGTATTGGGATTCGGAATGGCAGGAAGGTGACATTAATGGACAATGGCTCGTTGTTGAATTCATGGATACTGATTGCCCATACTGTGTACGCTCAGCGGATGACGTTTCTCAAAATTATGAAGATTTTAGTGGTGGAAATCCACAATGGGACGGAGCAATTGTCAACTTTGTTGCGAGTGTTACGGAACTTGATATCCCAGGCCATGAGTCGAGTCGATCGGAAATCATTGCATTTAGAAATAAAGTAGCAGAATCTGGAGAAGATTGTGCAGGCTCCGATTGTGGCTCTCGTCCTGGAAATGCTCATGGTTTCCCATATATTGATGACCTTGACCAAGACAACATGAAGGAATGGAAGGTTGGCGGTACTCCGAGTTATTACCTTATTCAGCCTGATGGAATTATTGCGTGGAGTTCAAGCCAACATCAAGGTGAAGACTTGCGGGATGCTATCCTCGGTTTGGTCCCACGAGCAATGAATCAAGGAGGCGCTTGAGATGGATTCTAACATTCAACTTCTGTTATATGTTATTCCAACTGTGATAGGTTTCATGTTTGTCACGCCTCTTAGTAGCAAACTTTCAGGGCCACTAGAGGAACGATTCCCCTCGCTTTCCAACGAACGTGGACGGATCTTTTTCGGATTAATTTTAACCTCCATTGCAGGTTTTGCTGTATCTATCCAAACACTTTGGATTTCCTCTAAAGTCAGCGAAGGTGGAAATTTCTGTGCCTCAAGTTCGGTCTTTTCTTGCGATGATGTTATTGGAAATGCACAGTACAATACCGACCCGATTTTCGGCCTCCCTTGGGGCGGTGTAGGTGCAGTCGTGTTCTGTGTACTGCTTTATTTAGTCTACTCAACTTCGAAAGAACCAAATGCAGAATGGGTTGATTCTCATTTGAAATTAGGTAGTTTACTTACCTTTGGTGGATTTTTTATCATCGCTCTGTTGGTCTTCTACGAATTCCAAATGGAAAAGATTTGTCAATACTGTACAACGGCTCACTTCGCCAATGTGGCAGCCTTCATCGGCTTTTTCCGATTGATGAAACTCAACGACTCAGAGGACTGGAACCAAAGTTAAGGTGACTCAACATGGAGCGTGAAGCAACATTTTGGGGTGCTGTGACAGCGATTTCTTTGGCATTGTTACTTGTCCTCTTGGCACAAGATCGTGGATGGTTCGAGGACGATACTAATTCATCGAATGAATCGCCGGATAGTTCTAGCAACTCGACAGAAGGACAGGTAACAGCTGAGAATTCTACGAATGAATCTTCAAACAGCACCTCTTCAGAAAGTTCGTCCAACTCAACCGCAGATTCTCCCGACCCACTGGCATTGGAATGTCTTGACCATGATGGTCTTGCACGTCATGACCATGTAACTCTTCAAATTTTCATTGATGGTGAGCCCCATACTGTCGAGGCAGCTGTTGGAATACAAACCGATGTTTGTAATGGCAACCAAAACAACATGCATGCTGTACACACGCACAGCGATAATGGCGTGCTTCATGTTGAACTTAATGAACCTGGAGATGTACCTCTTGGTGTGTTTTTTGACATTTGGGGCTACCACTTTAACGAAACAGGTATTTTTGATTACAGGGTAAACTCAACGCATGAATTCGCAATGTATGTTCACGCATCAAACGAAAATGCAACAGAAGAGCATCGTGTTACGAGTTTTGACGACTATCTCATCTTGAACGGAGAAGTCATTGAACTTCATTTCCGAGTGAAAGCCGATTAAGGTGAAAAGCACCCTTCGAAACTCACGGATTCTGAAGTGTCCTGTACTTCCTCCATCCTGTGAACTGTAACTTCGATCTTCTCATCCTGAACATATGTGTTGCGCAGTTCATTGAGTAAACTCTTCTGGATTTCGCTCATATCTTCACCGTATAAGATACTGAGGTGGTGATTCTTCTTACCATTTACCGAAACAGTGTATTCGACTACCCATTCCTTTTTCGGATTGCTTTGGTCCCATGTTACGTCCTCCCATGATTCTGCCATGGTAATACATTGTTACGGTAGGTTATGAATCCTCGCCTAAAATGCGCATACATTTTTCCGTTTTCTGTAACCAAAAGGACCTTTTCGAGACATTCAACGCGAGATGATTAAGATTTCTCGTCTTTCCGAGGAAGTATTGCCCATAGTCCGGCGCCGACTGACAGAACGATGATTCCCGAACTGAGTGGCCAACTTTGTTCACTGCTGTCACGAGTTCTGTAGGCAAATTCTACAGACCCATAGGTGCCTAGTGAAGCGTTTGAATCGACAATTACCTCCTCAGTATTTTCATGGAGAAGAAGAACACTAAATTGCTCTAACAGTGCAAAGGATATTGAAAAATCGGTACCGCATGACTCATTCACAGACGCTTCGGAGAGTCCAAATTCCACATCAACGGTGGTTGTCTTGAACTTACACTCTGCTGTTGCAACCAGTACCCTGTCACGGGTTTTCTCGCCGGGGTTGACCGTATTTTCTGGAACTCTTTTGTTATGTTCGATTACCAAAAATGTTAGTTGCGTTCCGTTGAGATTTATGTTCGGTGATTCAAAAGATAGGATTCTAGCAGTGATTTCACTCCCGTTTTGAGCAATTTCAAATTGGATTGACGAAGTATCTTGTCTGATAATCTCCTCGTTGAGGATGTCTCGTTGAACATCACTCCATGCATCGACACCTGAACGCGGATTTTTTCCTTCAACAAAGAAAGTAGGTGACGGGAGTGAATTTCCGTGAAGAATACCGAGTCGTTCGAGCCGATGTTGTGCCGCAGGGGGTTGAAAAGCATCTTCTCCGTCAGATGGGTGATAAGCGACCATAGCAATACGTGAACCGTGGGCATCAGCAACACCTTTCAGATACGGGTCGATGTCAGCACATGTTGGACACCAAGTCGTTGTTACTTCTTCGACAAGCAGTGTCCTCCCAATTTTTTCTGTTGTTCGGCCTTCAACAAGCGATTGTGAAGGGTCGATGACGATGGCATACGCCGTGTTGCTCGTAATCCCACTGCACATGAGTACCATGAACATAAAGAAAGCAAGACCGGCACTTCGCAATTTCAATCCCCTCGATGTGTTGGCGAAGATGCCGACCCCCTTCATCCCTTTGATTCTCTTGAAAATGAAGGGAGGTTTCTTCAACATGAGTTGACGCCAAGAACATGGAGGCATCGTATGGCAGACCACTGGATTGAAAATCACAAGCGTGATTCATGGCGGCGTCAAGCGAAAGCGAGCGGATATCGTGCACGCTCAGCGTTCAAGTTAAAACAAATCCAAGAACGGTTTACTCTCCTTCGCGAAGGTGATATTGTTTTGGATGTCGGTTGCCACCCAGGTGGATGGGCCCAAGTCGCCACTGAGTTGGTTGGCGAAGGTGGCTGGGTAATTGGTGTAGATTTAGAAGCATGCCAACCAGTTGACGGCTCTATACTGCTGGTGGGGGACATCACCGACCCTCACACCCAGCAACGAGTACTCGACGAACTTAACAATCGGCCGTTGAATTCTATTGTCTCAGATATATCTCCAAACATTACCGGTAAATGGGATATGGATCAAGCGGTGGCTATGACATTGGTCGCACTTGTGTTTGACTTTTCGTTACCGCTGTTATGTAAGGGAGGTTCTTTTGTGACAAAATTATTTCAGGGAGTCGGAGTAGAGGAGCTTATTCAAGTTGTCAAACCGTTCTTCTCCGATGTACGAAGGTTTTCTCCACATGCTTCTCGTAACTCATCATCTGAGGTGTACTTGGTCTGTAGAAATTTCATGCCGTGGAAACTGAAAAAGGAAAGCATACTTGAAAATTACGAAACTGCACTAAACCTCAAACTTGGTGGCGATGACATCGAAGATGCTCCAGATATAGTCACCTCCTCATTTCGGGTCATGAAAAGGAAGAAAGTCGAATAGATTCAAGGGCGTTGAGGTATATTTCCCCCTCATGACGCAATCAACACCGGCCCACAATGCAAGCAAAATTCAATCTTACCGACAGAAAGTATCTGAACTGGTCGCTGATTCTGCAGTACTCCGAATAGAATTAGTGCTGCTTCGAAAGTATCCACGAAGAATGGTTTATTCAGACCAATACATAGGTCCAGTTGCAGCCGCTTGCGGTAGGGATGAGACTGGAATTGTTGGGCTTGTTCTATGGAACGAACAAATCGATAAAGTCGCTGTTGGAGATGTTCTGAGAATTGAATCTGGGTGGTGCCGCTCGCAAGATGGCGAATTGGTCGTAAGTACGGGTAAAAACGGTCGATTACAGATAATTAATCGCTAAATGCATTGTTTTTAGAGAATTTGAACGGACTGTCCTGAGGAGTTTGAGCACACAACCATAAAGAAGGAGAGGGCGTGGGCCGTTTGTTCCTGAGGAGTTATTATGGCAGACAGAGCAGCAAATTGTACATCATCCGGTGTCCCGCTTGAAGAGACTGGTTCAACATCATTTCCTTGTCCGGGTTGCGACGAAGCATCTATTGGACGCAGTCCACGATGCAGAAATCAAGGTGTCCTGTACACCTGCTCCAAGTGCCAATATCAGGGGCCCTGAGGTGATTGCATGGGTATGGTAGCTATGACGTACAAGATTAATCCTGATGCTGATGTTGAAGATGTTGATGCAGATGCTATTGCTGCATCGGTTCAATCACTCGGTAACGAAGTTTACAACGTTCAATCTGTAGAAGTTAAGCCCTTAGCATTCGGTCTTAAATTTGTTCAAGTTCATGTCGTTATGGACGATGGGGAAGGACTCGCAGACGCCCTTGAAAGCAAAATTTCAGAAATTAGTGGCGTTGGAGAAATAGAAGTCCTCTCAATGGGCCTTCTTTGATTTCAAAGTTGATGCAGTGGACACTGCATAAATTCTCGAAGTAGTGTGGTTGCATAACTTCCAGAGGAAAGGGTAAACCGGAAACGCACACATGCTCCATCAGGGTGCCATCTGCTGTTTTCAGCAGGGCCAGACTTCCATCTCTCACCCATTGTTTCATCGTTTGCGAGAGGAACTGTGTCAATACTGAGTTCATTGAAACTGGTCACAAGTGATCTTCGTGTACCTCGTGTTGAGAGTCTTGGAATCTTTTCGATATTCCAATCGGCATCTGAAAGTCCCATTTGATTCATAGTTTCTTTTTCAATATCTCCACTTTTGCCTTGACAGGTTTGAATTTCGGTTCCAGGTAATGGACCAGTTGGAGATAGACGACCGAGTTGACAATTACGAATTATCCGAGGTAATGTTCGTTCTTCAACCACGACACAACTTGAGGCATCAAGTTGGCCTTTTTCGTCGATTCTTCCGACAAGGTCACCCGCAACTGGCCAACTGATTGGATGTTGAGCTTCAAGTCGAGCGTGCAGGGATTTGTTGAAGACAACCGATTGCAAAGCATGGACAGTCATTAATTGCAGATTGCCAGGTAGTTTTCTAAATGCCCCTACATAGTCATCCGGGCGATGTAAAAGTTGTTCGAGCATTTTCCGTTCGAAACCCAACCAACGCGGAGCGAGTTCAAGCCCCTCTTGTGTGGGTCCATTTTCACGTACATGTTTCCTAAATTTAGCAACATCATCGTTTTCAGAATTGCCCTCCATTGCGATGTATGTCAAAACTGCTTTTTCCCAGTCGCCTTCAACAACATGTCTTCCTACTTCCGCTGTGACGGGCCTCCCTGAGCCAAATCTCTGCGGACCAATCCAGTTTGGGAACATGTTTTGGCCGAGTTTTTCAGCCATTTCGTTCTGAATCAATTCCACTTGCTCGAGGGCATCCTCTGCGCTCATCGGAGAACCGTCTTGATGCGCACATCCTCGCACCACTATGGTGAATCTGTTACCCCGGTGGTTACCGAATCCTATTTTTTGGTGAGTTCGACCTAATACTTCTATCTCGACATCAGGTATCTCGACAGCGGCAACTTTTGCTTTTGGAGCGTCTATGACAAACAACTGTTGTGTAACCGCTCTCTTGTCTTTGGTTCCAGCAAAGAAAATTCGATTTCGGGGGATTGAAAGAGCCTTTGCAAGCGTGTTACAAAAACGGTTTGTTTCCCAATTAGTGAGCATTACTTTGGCTACGGTAAATCGTCCTCGGTTATCGAGGTGAATTGAAGTAGATATTTCTTCAACACGAAAGTCTGCAACTCGGGCTTTGAGAACTCCGCCAATGCCGCTAGTCGAGGTAGAATATCCGTCAAGTCCAATGGATTCTGCGAGAGAATCCGACCAATTTGCCACTGGACCACCCCATTCAGAGGTTGATGCTTGAGAATTCTGATGAGATTCCGGCAACAATGTCCTTCAAGACTTTTTCAGAATCATTTTTCCCAGTTGTACGGATGTAGAATTCCGGATCGTCGAGTTCTGGATGACCTGGGAAATAGTTTGCATAATCTACCTTAGCGTTAATGTTGAGGCGTTCTCGAAGCATTTGCAAGGCAGTATGGCTTTCGCCAACAACTCTCAATCGCAGTTCATTTTTTTCATGGAGGAGGACTTTGACAGGCATTGCAATCAGCCATCCCACCTACCCACTTGATTTGAACCTTCTCCATAGCCGAAGTCAGCAGAGCCATTGAATTGGTTCAATGTGAATATTGCCTAATACTCGTACAAATCAACCCCGCTTCTTTTTTACTGTCTTTGTGTCGCACGACCAATGGATACCTCTGTGTTGGAAGAACGGATGGCCCTTTGGTCATCTCGATTCAAACAATTGGCGCCCGTTTTTTTGGTGTTTGTTGTCCTTTGTACTGTTGCCCTCGCATCTCATTTGGTCGTGTCTCCACCAACATTCAATACCGACTTGGCAGACTTTGCTCCGGAATCAGACTCTCGCGATGCACATGACCGAATCCATGAGTACTTTCCTGATGAAGCACGACCAATGTTTGTCCATGTCACAGCAGATAACGGCGATAATATTCTTTCTATAGAAAATTTGAAAGTAATGAATGAACATCTTTCACACATGGAAAATACCTCTGAAAAACGTCAAAACGCTGTTGATGTTTGGACGACCGCCCCTGGCATTGTTCAACTGGCATTGGATGAGGAGGGTAACGGTACGAACTTGAATACGGTAGAATCCTGGACCGAGATACTTGACCTTCTTTTTGATGATGACACAGAATGTACGTTGACGGCTGATGATCAATTACTCTCTGCGGCCAGGTATGCTTCTTCGGCATTGTTACACAAGGATTTGAACATTGATGATACCTGCACGTACTTGAAAGACGGCACTGGTAGCGGAGCACCACGAGCCACATCGACATTGTGGGTACTGGAAATCGATCCTGAATTGCCTGAAGAAGAGAGGAAAGTTATTCAAGATCAATTACGTTCGGAATTTGCGGAACTTTCAGAAGATTCTAGTCTTCATTACGGTGTGGCATCGCTGGATTTGATTTCGTATGATATCGATAAAGGCACCTTTGATAATCTAGCTCTGCTGGTCGTTCTGGCCTTGGTCGTCGTCGTTGTCCTGTTAGCAATCGCTTTTCGTTCAATTAACGACGTGGCTTTCCCGCTTATTGGTCTGTCATTTGCCTTGGTTTGGACCTATGGAGTACTCAATTTGCTTGGAGTCCGCTTCACCGCCCTTGAGGTCGCAGTTGCACCTCTGGTCTTGGGTCTAGGAATTGATTATGCTATACATCTTCAACGGGCTTTCTCTGCAATCAGTAAAGAGGTAGAAGACCCTGCTGAAGCATGGTTAAGGTCCTGTGCTCGGTTATCAGTTCCACTTTCACTAGCGGTGGTAACTACCGTTGCAGCATTCCTTGCTAATGTCATTTCACCTTTGCCACCGTTGGCTACCTTTGGATATGCTCTTGCTTTCGGCGTATTTTGTGCTTTTGCTTCATCAACGGTTATCGTCGGTTCCTTGCATGTAGTCAGAAATAAAATTTCCAGTGTTACGACTGTCCACTCCATTACTATGCCACGATTGGTTGGTTCAATTGTTGCCGTACAACAAAAACAACAGGTCATGGTTCTTTTAGCGGCTATTTTGATTTCCGGAATTTCTCTTTTCGGAGCATTATCGTTGGAGACTGATTTTGATTTAGCTGACTTTGTTGATGAAGACATGGAGATTATGAGTGTTCGTGAGGACATGGATCAGGGCTACGATAGTGCAGGTTGGAAATTGATATACATCTTGTTTGAACCCGCAGATTCAGCCTCCAGCATCCCTGGCGACTCATCGATGTTGAATGAACTACGAGGTTTGCACATTGACTTGGAGACGAACCACTATGTCGTTGGAACTGATGATTCACCACCCGCCCCCTCTTACGAAGGCCCATATGTGGTCCTAAGGGATGCAATACTACGAAATTCATCTCTTGGTGAACTGTACAACCTCGAGATTTACGCTGGAGACGTATTCATCAAAAATACCTCTCTCGAATGTGACTTGGCCCCGCTATTCACCTACCTTTCAACCAATGATACAGTAGCAGACGTCCTCACGGGAGAGACTTGGGCACAACGTGTCTCTCAAACAGTTCACCTCTCTGAGGGCGAGATGGTCTATTTCAGAACTGAAGTTCGCGTGGAGGCCTCAACTTCTGCGGAATCTGAAATTGTCATTGAGAGTATTGAGGAGCAACTCGGAACATCATCCCAGTCTGGAACTTTGAGGTATAATTTGGATGGTCATGCTAATTTGCACGTGACTGGCGATTTAGTAATTTTACAATCAGTTTTGGACGGTTTGAATTCCTCACAAATTAAGTCAACTGCAATCTCTTTGAGTGTATCTTGTTTTGTCTTGTTTATTCTCACTCGTAGAGTAGTTCCAGCGGTGGCAGTCTTGCTGCCAGTGGCTATTGCATCTCTTTGGGTAGCCGGTTCAATGATTGTCCTGGGCCTCAAATGGAATGTACTGACCGTTATGGTCACGGCATTAACTATCGGTATAGGGATTGACTATTCGATTCACATGTGGCGCAGGATTGAGGTTGAACTTTCGCGCAGAGATAATCATTGGGACGCACTAAGGGCAGCTCTTTCCACGACTGGTGTTGCCTTGATCATGAGTGCTTTAACCACCGCATTTGGATTCCTGGTTTTGCTGTTTTCTCCAATGCCAGTGATTCAAGACTTCGGACTAATTACTGCTGTAACGGTATTCTTCTCGTTGCTCTTGGCGTTGTTGTTGCTCCCGGTGCTGATTGAACTTACGGCCCGTAATCAGGAAGAAGTGGTTGAAGTCAACGAAGACTTGGTCTTCGAAGCATAACTACAGTGTTGATAATGCTTCAATAATTTCTTTCATAGCGAGGCCTTGCTCACGAGCAACGAGTGCCAAGCACATCCAAGTGCTGGCATAACCGAGCGCTCCATGTTTTCGTTTTGCACGGCGCTCGACTTCTTCAACTGAAATTTCAGATGATTTAGCAATGAATTTTGTTAAACGTCCAACAACACGCATTCGAGGGTCAGAAGTGCTGTTTTCATGAATGATGGATACTGATTTTTCCACTGCAGAAGGTTTTTTCGGGGGATGTTCTGGAGTTGGGGTAGTTTTTGACTCCATCTCCCTTTCAGCAGCCACAGGTTTTAGCAATCGTGATGGCCGAGGGAACCAACCAAGGGGAGATTGTACTCCCTCGAGAGAAACTGTTGGTTCAAGAGCGCTGTCATCTCCCGAAAGCCAGCCTGCGGCAATGAGTTGTTGAACTGCTCCCTCTGCCTCATCGGGAGAAATCCACTCCATGTCAAACGATAGAATTCGTTCTAAATCAAGGGCTTCAAGCGGTTCTCCGTTACGGAAGCAAATGGCGAGGACTCGGCGGACATCATCCACATCTGCGCTCGACATAGAGCGTTCAATGGTTTCATGTTCAAGAAGTTAAGCATTAAGAGTGAAGTGTACTCCAATCATTAGAGAGTTCATCAAGTGTCGTTTGTAAGGGAGAGTGAATGGACCATAGGTTCATGCAGTTTGCGACTTTGCCAGCACCGGAGGGAGACAATCATGACGCGTGAATATATTGCAAGAGACCCGCGCACTGGTCTCCCAATTGCGGTTACCAAGCAACGAAAATCCAAGAAGAAAATCAAAACAACATCAGGTCCTTGGACAGCGCTTAGTGAACACGAGGTTTTCGCCCTGCTGAATAACGAAATTGAAACCGCTACAATACGCTGGAACAGTAATTCACTTGATCTTCGCCGTGTGGATGCGCTTCGCGCACTCGGTCGTTTTCACGGGGCACGGATTCATCAGGCCCATTCATTATTGCTCCGTTACCTCGAATCGGATGTCGCTGCCGAACGTGTTGCTGCTCTGGATGTACTGCCGGAGGTTGCTGTTTTAAAATCCGACGAATTGTTTGATTGGCTTTCAGTTCTTTTGGATGACGACCATGCTGAAGTTCGGAAAGCCGCAAGTCGTTGCTTGACCAGTACCTCCCCTGTATTTCCGTCTGGCGTTCATTCAATTCTAGCGAATGAACTTCGCTCACCAGTTCGCAGCAGAAGCGATGCAGCATGGGCTGGGCTGAAAGGTCTATGCGATACTTGGCCAGAAGTGGTTGTTGATCATGTTGATTCACTTTTACTTGAAGAAGAAATGACTCTCCGCAAAAAAGGAACTGCGCTGCTGAAAAGAATTGTCAATAAGGGTGATTCTGCGGTATGGGACCTCATCTCTTGGTCCTTGAATGACTCAGAAGTCGAGGTTCGAAGGGTTGCAGCAAAGAATTTGCCAGCGTTAGCACGAAAGGAATCTCGAATGGCGACCTTGTTCGCTGAGCGCGCACTGGTAGATCCCGATTCCGAAGTACGTTTGTCAGCAATTAAAGCAGTCCAAACCCTTGATACAGACCATGGTCGAGCTCGTGAGTTGGTTGTTCGAGGAACCAAATCGAAGGATGTTAAAGTCCGTTTTGCGTGTATTGATATGCTTCCACGCTTGTTTGGAGAGGAGGTTTTGCGGACGATGGCCAATGAATTACTCAACGTTGAAACAGATAGTAAGATTATTGCTTCGCTCAAGGAGATGGTATTTGATGCATCACTTGATGGAACTGAAGCACAAAAGAATGCTCAACTCGCACCTTCGGCTCCGGTCCCCGCTATCGACCGTGAAGTTGCGGAGGCACAAGGTCAGCGCGTTGGACTTGAGCCAATGCGTTCTCTTGATTCATCAAACGAAAAACAGAACTCTCTGGAGGTCCCTCCCGGAAAGCAGGACTCTGAAGTAGATAAATCGCCAAAAACGGGTGCTAAAGAACCATTGTACCGTGCTGTTAGTCAGGATGAGCTGATGGGATATGATGATGATTTTGATGTCGAAGAGAGCGATGATGATGAAGAATATTTTTGATTAGCATTGAATTGTTGAACATAAATCGCCACATACTATGTCGGTATGGTTAAGAGGGGAGGGTCAGTGGGCCGATTGCTTACAGGTGAATATGATGGATGAAGCATTCAATGATAAGGCCGAGCAGTTCGAACGCTTGTGGGATGGAATAACCCCTAAAGGCATCAACCGAAACAAGTCTCTTAAATTCAGACAGTACATTTTAGAACACGTTCGACAAATGAAACGCCCTCTCACCCGAGAAAATGCACGCAAGTATTGGATGGGTGTTCTCCAAGCCGAGATTAAAGAACGTGACAACTACTGATTCCATACGAAGGGGTTGCCACCGTCTCGGCGACCCACTCGACCCACCGAGACGGAGATGATGATATGTTCACAAAAACCCGCTTTGACTCTTGGGACCTACCCGAAAATATACTCAATGCTTTGAATGCTGTCGAATGGGAATTTGCTACACAAGTACAGAAAGACACTATCCCTCTTGCACGACAAGAACGTGATGTCATCGGTCAAGCACGAACCGGTTCTGGAAAAACCGCTGCGTTTGGAATCCCAATCATAGAAAGATGTCAACCCACTGGAAAACTACAAGCCCTTGTGTTGACACCCACGCGTGAGTTGGCAAACCAAGTAGCGCAAGAATTTCACACTTTACAAGGAGATTCAGGACTGTCGATTCAAACTGTATACGGTGGAACAGACCTTGACAAACAAGCCAAGAAACTCTCTGATGGCGTTGACATCATTGTAGGCACACCTGGCCGAGTAATGGACATGACTGAACGTGGGCATATCAATCTCGAAGCACCCACCCTTTTCTGTCTTGATGAAGCTGACAGAATGCTCGATATGGGATTCTTCCCAGACATCATGTGGGTTGTTGAGCGCATGAAGAATCGTCAACAAACCCTGCTCTTCTCAGCGACATTCCCTCAAGAAATTATTGATGCTGCTCATGAATTTATGAACGAACCCGAATTCGTCCTCACAAATTCCGAAGAACTTGATATCCCTCCAATCGAAATGTACAGTGTAAATATCGGTCGGGCCAACAAACTGTGGGCTCTTGGCCGTCTACTCGTTCACATGAACGATGAAGATCAAACAATTATCTTTTGTAACACCAAGCGAATGGTTGATTTGGCTGTACAGCGACTCAAGAAACATCGATTTGAAGCAGAAGGACTTCATGGAGACCTCAATCAAAATCAGCGTGAACGAATTCTCAAACGATTCAAAGATGCTGAAGTCAAAACCATCGTTGCAACTGATGTTGCTGCCCGCGGCATAGATGTTGATGGAATCACACTCGTTGTCAACTACGACCTTCCGGTCGATTTGGATTCCTTCGTTCACAGAATAGGTCGAACTGGCCGTATTGGGCGAAAAGGAGCGGCTTGGAGTCTCGTGTCTCGTGACGATGCCCCCCAGCTTTCCAAGATCATGGCCACATATGGCCTTGATATTGTCGCAACTGAAGTACCTGAATTGCCGGATGGTGTTGAACGAGACCCGGTGACTCGGCAGGATGATTTCGGAGAAACTGCGGATGTTTTTGGCTTTGTTACCCTTGAATTGAATATTTCACAAAGTGATGCAGGTTCATCTTTATCCGTTGCCAAGTGGTTCCAGGATTCATTACGATGTGATGAGATGGCCATCGGAGATGTTCATTTTAGTGAAAATTCTACCTTCATCAGCATCCATACGAGCAAGGTTGGATTGGCTCTCAAGGCTCTTGAAAAGCATGAAATGGCAGGTAACAATGTTACCGGTTCAGTCGTCGAATAATTACTCTTCTTCACTTCTCTTGTTCTTCCATGAACCTGATTTCTTTTTGTCATGTCGGGAAGTTCGATTTACCTTTTCAACAACCTCTTCCGATGACTTTGAACTTTTTTTGTTTGGCCAGTTCCCGTTATCGTCAGGTCGTTGGATCACAAAGGAAGTTGCACCCAGGACCATGATTCCCAATGCTGAAAGCGACCATGCATACCCAATGGCGTCATCCCATCGGTTTTGTGCTTGACCACATTCAGAGGTGACCAGTTCGGAGAAGTAGCAATAGTCCAAGGTCTCTTTCGCCAACATTGCCTCCTCATTAGAGGTGACATTTTGAACTGCGAAAATCATCAACAAAGCAGCACCAACGATGAGTAAAATATGTTTTTGACTCCAAGTAGTTCGAAATTGGAATCTCCATTTGTCTTGTCCTGCACTACTGGCGTTTAAAGTTCGGGCAGGACCGCCAACTTTCCAAAACCATGCTAGCCACATGGTTACCAGCACCAGCAGGAAACCCCACTCGTAGACCGCAGTGTGGAAGTTCCACATGCCTGAAAGACATTCTGCTTGGTTTGGATTAGCAATGCAATCATTACGCGCAATGGGATAGAACATCACTAGTCGCATTAAATTAAGAACATAGACGATACTACACATTACAGCTATTGAGCGAATTTTGACTCTTTGCGGAACTCCTTCAGTCATTGCAACCAGTGTGGAAAGGAAAATCATTTCATGAACTCCGGCACATTCATCAGAAACGTACAAGCCAACAGTATCAAAATTGCCAGGGAACTTTGGATGGTAGAAGTCAATTCGAGTTTGCCAACCGTTGTGTGAGGACAAGGTCGATGCGACATATTCACCATCGCTGTACAGTAGATTGGTGATTTCATTCCATAGCCACGCTTCGGTAACTTGCAAAGGGGCAAGCGTGTCAGATGGCTGGGTTAAAAACCAGTAAAATGCTTCGACCAACAGTAAAGCCAGTGGAATTCGGGCATACCGTAGGCCAAGTTGTCCGACTTCAGACCATGACAAGTCCTCTCTGGAGGATGACGACTTGGCATTCTTGGTCATGGATATGCCTACATGTACCTTCTTCATCAAGTTGCGGTTGAATTATGGGTTGCAAGAGACTATACCCCGGTGTTTTTTTGGAGGACTTGAAAAGGGTGGATGCATTGCATCAGACATGGAGGAGGCTGTGTTCCAAGGCGATGTTGCAAATGTTCTTCCAACCCACAGTCTTAATGTCATTGGCTTCTTTTGTCCGGTACCGGTTTCTGAAGCCAAGAGAGCTTTACTCACGATGAAGAAAGGTGAGGTACTGGAAGTATGGGCAGATGACCCCGAAACACTTCACGATATGCCCCTGCTCATAGATCGTAGTTACTCGAATCTACTTTCTGTCGAGCATCTCGCCGGAGAGTATCGATTTCTAATTGAGGTGAAACAGTGACTCAACCTAAACATAACATTACTCTAGTCGAAAAAAGTTCAGTTCCAAGTGAAGCAGACCTTCCGACTGTCCATGGAGATTTTCAAATACGAGTTTTTCACGAAGAATCAACAGGATTCGACCATGTTGCTCTCACACTCGGAGACATGAGTGGTCCAGACCCTGTTCTTATTCGAATGCATTCGGAATGCCTAACCGGTGATGCGCTAGGAAGTTTGCGATGTGATTGCGGCCCGCAACTCCAATCTGCGTTACAATCTATTGTAGACCATGGGTGGGGATGTTTGCTTTACCTTCGCCAAGAAGGTCGTGGAATCGGGCTCCATGCTAAGATTCAAGCCTACCATCTGCAAGACAAAGGGGCAGATACCCTTGATGCTAACTTGATGTTAGGCTTACCTGCTGATGGTAGAGATTACAGCATTGCAGCGAGTATGCTCTCTGCTTTGGACATACCACGTGTAAATCTCATGTCGAATAATCCTGACAAGAAAGAACAGCTCATAAACTTAGGAATAGAGGTTTGCGAATTAATTCCTCTCGTCGTCGGGGTGAGTGAGAAAAACCAGTTCTATCTTGAAACGAAGGTGGATAGAATGGGTCATCAAATCGACCAAGACAAACTGAATCTAAATTGAGGGGCCGTGACCGAGAATCGAACTCGGGCTGGCAGAACCACAATCTGCCGTGCTAACCCCTACACCATCACAGCCATGAGAGGTAACTCGCGGTTATGCGCGTGGTATTTCAATAGTCCGTTCAGTTAACTTTCTCTCAAACCCTTTGTTAGAAACACGAATTACCCTCGCATTCAAGTGTGTTCGCTTCCGTCGACAGATTATGCGAGGGACTGCTCATCGTTATAGCGTTGCCACATTTCTTCTCCTACTGCTGCTCATTGCCCCTCTGACAAGTGTTTCTGGGCGTTCAGTTCATAACACCAGCACAGTTGATTTATTCCCAGAGGGCGATTTTATTTCTCCTTCAAATTGGAGTCTCGGTACATTTACCTCATTTTCTGAAGATGCTGCAAGTTTTACTGACGCAATGGTTGCTGATCAACGATTGACATTCCTTCATGACCGCCCGCTCAACCAAGATTCGATGACATTTTGGGCACAATCAACTCCAACCGATTCGAACAATTCACTTGGGCAGCCTGACGGAGCAGTGACATGGTCAGCAGGTCCAGAAATACAGTTGTCGACATTCAGTGCAATTGGTTCAACTGATTATGACATCTTGAATGTCGAAGTCGTTGTAGCATTCTCTGTTCCTGACCCGTTGTACCAAGACTCAGTCCGGTTCTCTATGAACTATGACGGTCAATACGAATCTCTAGTAACGTTCTCAAATACTCAGAGTAGTCTTGACTTCTTGTCTACAGTTTGGGCATACAATGTTTCTGGTTTGATGAATTGGACATGGGATGACATTCAAAACTCAGTCTTAACACTCGACTATGTCTCAATTGGTGGAACCGATGATTCACGTCTCAATGTTGATGCCGTCGGTATGCGTGTCGAAATGAAAACGCCCTGGTATGGTGGTGAATACGGAGTTGCACAAGCTGAGTTTTCAGGCCATTCGATGCCAGTAACAGAACTTGATTTGTCCTCCGGAGTTTCGGAAAACCTAGCACTATCTACTTGTGGTCTTGAACCAAGCATTGCAGGTACTACCGGTTCATGGACGAGCGAAGTGATTGAAACTCCGCCCAACCAACGTATTGGAAGAGTACATTATGCTCTTGAAAACGAGTCACAGGATGATGTCTTACTCGAATATTCCTCATCCGATGATGGCGTGAGTTTTTCAAACTTTGAACAGATGAATGAACACATGCTGCTGCCGAATCAAAAGTTCACTCAGTTGCGAGTATCGACCACTGACGCTTGTATTACCAAACTGAAGGTTGATGTCAACGATCCTACACTTTCTCTACAAGGCCGGATTTTTGGGGATGTCGATGGGTTGAATTCGGATTATTCACGATGGTATTTGTTTGTTAACAATGAATTAGTTACCAACGAACCTGTTGCCATTAACCCGTCGTTGTCGATGGCATTCCCCATTGGCCGATACATGTCTGAAGATGATACCTCACTAAAAATCGAAGTTAAGTCTCAGTTCATTTGGGAATCTCAAGGTGGACCAAGCACTACCGCCTTTGAAATTTCATCGATGAGCGTTACCGGTGGGTACGATATTGAATGGGATGAGAATCCTGTTTGCATACCAGTAGGTGAACAGCAGTTGACCGAGGATGGGGGCGGTAGAATTCTTCCATTCCTCAACCGGTGCACGGATGATCGAACAGTACCAGATGACCTCAGCGTAGTTTTCGAAAATTCTAATCCCGAACTTGTCAACGTTGATTTAACCCAAGGAGATATTCGTTTATCCCTACTCCCTGAAGCCTCAGGCCAGGCAAGTATTCAAACAACAGTCTCAGATTCTGCGGGGAACACTTGGACTGAAACATTCATTGTTAATGTGGCCAATGTCGATGATGCACCAGTTCTTCAGGAATTTCCGGCATTAATTCCTGTTGAGTTGGAAGTCCCATCAACCATTTCTTTTGATTACTCCGACCTAGACTCATCAGGGCTAATCGCCTCAACCAACCGTTCGTGGGCATCTGTTGATATGTTCAACAAAACAATCACAGTCGTTGCACCAGTTCTCGGCTTTTCCTCTGTTTTAGTGAGCCTCTGCGATCAGACTTCATGCAGTGAGCGTATTATCGACCTTGAGGTTCTTTCACTACCGGATTTAATTGTGGAAGAGATTGATGTTGGTTCAAGTACGGTTCGTTCAGGAGATATTCTTTCGATTCGGGTATTGGTTCGAAACCTTGGCCAAGCCGAGGCAAGTATGATTTCAGTGCGATGTGAGGCAGGTTCACAACTTATTGATTACGATACATTGCCACAGTTGCAACCAGGTTCTGTTGCCTACGTTACTTTCGATTGGCAGGTTCCAGATGGAATGACGCAAGTTCAACTGCGAGCAATTGTAGATCGCAGTTCGGAAATCGCTGAAGGTGATGAGTCAAACAACGAAGCATTGCTAGCGGTTGCCATCGAACCATCTCTTTCGATTGAAGTAGAAAATGACCAGAGCAGCGCTTTGGCTGACGGAGTGTTTTGGGGCTCGTCAATACTCGTGGTGGTCGCCATCGGGGTCGCCTTTGTATTTTTGATGCCAGCAAAAATTAAGAAATTAGAATAAAACACTCGGTGTTGAAAAGGTGATGAAAATACTCACCGCATGTCGGATAACGCATATTTCTGCCTCAAACTTGATATGGTGACCGACTCAGAAGAGGATACTTTGAGGTCGTGGGGACCGTTCAACACCTGTTGACAAAGTGGATGTGGGAACATATGTCAGTATTGAAAATACGTATAGAAACTGAAGAATATATTTACGAGGAATATGTGGAAGCTTAACCTGATTTACTCAGGAGACTTCCATCGACGAGGGTAGAGTCCCTCGTCGAGTAAGACCATATTTGGTCGTGCAATTTCTCCTTCGTCAATCCCAACGAGTTCATCCGAGTTGAGCGTTAGCGTTACGATTCCTACAGCTTCTCCCTTGAGGGTTTCAATGAGGACTTCTTTACCTGAAATGACTCCGCTTTGGATGCTGATAAGGCCGGGTCGAAGAAGAGGAGCACCGTGCGCTAATGCTGCAGCTGCACTATCTTTGACCGTCGCTGAAGGTAATTCGAGAAGCATTTTCTCAATGGGGTGAATAACTCGTAGCAAGGCATCGGGTTGGTTGCATTCCTTCCAGAGCCAAACTGCGTCTGCAAGTTCTTGCATTGTAATACAGTCATCAAGAGTGAACGCTCCGGAGGTTTCTCTTCTCAACTCCTTCAATTCTACTTTCATACCTAGCAATAAGCCAAGATCTCGCGCCATTGTACGAATGTATGTTCCCGCTTCACAGTAAACCCTAGCAACCAGATCATTACCCTCCATTTCGATGTGCTCGAAAGTGAAAATCTTACGTGTACGAACCTGAACCTTAACTGCAGACACTTCTGGTGGAACATTGTACACTCGACCCTTGAGTCTTTTCATGGCTTCTTCAAGTTTTTTTGCATCGGGAGTTTCCTTGAATCTGAAGATGCAAATGTAGGTTTTTTTGTGCGTCAAGATTTTCTTTGTAATCTTCATTGCCTTACCCGACATTAAAGGCAGAACTCCAGTCGCAAATGGATCCAAAGTACCACCATGGCCTAAGCGCTCCAAGCCGAACAGGTCCCTAGCCCAAGAGGCAAGTTGGTGTGATGTCGGTCCAGCAGGCTTGTCAATGAGAATAAATCCTGATGCGAGTCGCTCCTCCACAGAGCGCTCATCAGGCAAACCGCCGACGGCAGGATTTGTTTTGGCAGACGAATCAAGAATGTGTTGTGTCATGTGTTTTCCTCCAAGATTTTTATTGCCGCAGCCAGAACTTCATCAGCGCCTAGTTGAGTTGCGTCAAGTACTGTTGTATAGGGTTCTCGCTGCTCAGGCAGAATCTGATACAATTCCATAAAACGCTCTCCATCAACCAATGCTCTCAATCGATTATCCTCAAGAGCCTTTTCTATAGAAATCTCTTCCCTTGCTACGACTCTCCGAGCCCTTTCGTTTTCGTCAACTTCGAGCCAAAGCCGGACACATGGAATCTCAAGACGATAGGCCCACCACCCTGCAAGTCGTGATTCAACAATATGGGCAGAACCCTCGGACATTTGTTGCTTAAGAAGACGGTCTAACTCTCTATCAACGTCGAGATCGTGCTTGCACAATTCTCCAAAATCTTGCAAACTCATTCCTCTTCTTTTCGCCTCTTGACGAAAAATATCTCCACCGTTGAGAGCTGTCCAGTTAAAATACGACATAAGGCCTTTGACAAGAGTACTGGTTCCGCTACCGGGATGACCCGATACCGAGATTTTCATCATGTCTACACCCACTCATGGCGACAAACATCACAGCGTTTCGTACGTGGCCCCATTTTGGATACCATGGTGAGTCCGCACTTGGGGCATTCTTTCGAATTCGTATCCCAAACTGAATCTGAAGATTGTGACTTTACTTCACTCTCAGTGGATGTAGAAGTTTTGGATGGTTTTGAATTCTTACGGCTGGAGTTTCTTTGACTACGTTGTTGTCTTCTGCGTGCGTCGTTACCCTTTGAGGCAGTTGTAGATGCAACAAGATGAAGCAGAGGTTCTTTCAAAGTTTCACCGGCAGTAACCAGTGGATGTTTTCTATATCGAAACAGTTTGATGTGCCTGTCAATAACTCTGCCCAGAGGCGCACTCATGCAGATGTATGCACAAATCCATGCTGGAAAGAAGAGAAATTTATCTTCAAGCAGATTCCATTCCGAGGCCCAAGGCAGGGATACATAATCCACTCGGAATGTTTCAACAGCTGTGGTGAGCCATGCAAAAATCCCAATGATGAATACCATTGTGAACATCATTGGCTTCATTGCACCCATTTGGACTTTCAATTGTTCGGGCATCATTTGCTGCTGTAAGGTAGTAGCCTTTTCCTGAAGGATTGGGTCACGTGATAGGCGGGCATCATTCATCATTCGACGAACTTGGCCTTGACGATGGCCAATATGGGCTTGGGCCATTGGGTCGGTGAAAAAGTTTCGAAGTACAGTGTTCATCGTCATCGAAAAACTTCCTAATATGAGGACTGTAAGAACGAAATATGCTTCTTGAGGTAGAATTGGGTCAAGAATAGGATCTGCGACATCTCCAAGGGTATTACGAATTTCAGGGTTCATGATGAGTAAAGTCATCATCACCATGACACCTAGCATCATCAACATCGAGCCCCCAGGTGGCTGGGGTGGTGGAGGCGCATTACCGCTGGCCATATACCACGGGCGTTGGACAATATCCATGAAGGTTCGCTTGGTTTCATTCGCTAATGGACCAACTTACCGTTCCGAGGGATTGAAACGAGAGTCAATGCTAGGACATACATGCGCCGCCGAGAGCCGCTTGATTTAGACCGAACATGGCGACACTCATTGCCGATGCCGATGCCGAATCGTCCAGTTTGTGTTACAGTGGACGAAGCTCTTTCTCAACTTGGAAAGTTACCTACAAACCCACGCATTTTCCTATGGACTGACTCAGAACGTCGATGTCCTCCTGGGTGGGGATTCATTGCGAGTGTTCGCCAAGGTATTCCCCCCGAAGGAATAGAAGCAGAGCTTGAGGCTTGGATGGGTCAATATCCAGAGGCGTGGCTCGCAGTGGATATGCGAGACGGTGTGGTTACTCCATCGACGCAGCGTAGCCTCGATGTTGTTCTCTCGAGTGTTGGACGTTCAGTCCTTATTTTGGTCAGCAATTCATCCGATAACGAAGATTGGCCACAATGGGTTTTACCCGAACTTTAATTGTTTGAATAATCAAACAAAGGTGAACGAACAAACTGAACAACTTGTTGCCTCTTGTGGATTCATAACAGCACAAATTGGGCATGCTTTCTCATCAGCAACTGGTTCTTCTGACGATTCGGCGGATGGAGCCTCTTCAGGGGCCTCTACCTCTTCACTCGAATCTTCAGCAACCTCGTCGGATGAATTTTCATTCCATGCTTCAGCCGCTGCCTCTAATTCTGCCTTTTTGAGATAACCGTTGTCATCTAGGTCAAAGTTGGCTGCGTGAGAAACAAAGTCGTCACGGTGCTTTTCATCGATTCCTGCTGCAGACATAACTCGCAGCAATACATCCTCTCTCCACGAAACCTTACTCTCCGACTCCTCTTCGAAGGACTCTTCAACTGATTCTTCATCGGATGGGGATGACTCGTTAGATTCTTCTTCAACAGCCTCTTCAACAGCCTCAACCTTGGCTGGAAGGTCTTCACTTCCTGATTCATCTTCGTCACCGAAATGAACACCGTGGAATATGTTCCCGAGTTCTCCATCAATGGCACCAGGTCCAGTAATATCAAAGGAAATCATGATCTCTTCATCTTTTCCAACAAGCGGTATGTGCCATGCTAGATGTGTTCCATCTTCCCCAACTTCGCTGGTCATTTCACAATCATCACGCTTGTCGCCATTTCCACGCACAATCCATTCTTTAATCTCAAAGTTTTCAGGAATTACGTCCTTAAGTGTAACGTCTTTCAAACCTGTGTCTCCTTCGTTATTGAACATGATAAGGACTTCATGTCGTCCCTTTCCTCCAATCTTCTGGGTCATCTTTCCAGCACCGAACTTTCTGCGGTTGTGGATAATCTTGATTGTCGGAGCAACGGTTGAATCACGGGTGCAAACTGGGCCGTAGCGTTCTGCACTAAATTCAGTTCGAGCCGGAGCTGAAATAATCATGTTCTCGTGTTCTGTAGGGCCTGGAGCTTGTAACTCGTATTCAATGGTCATATTCTTACCAGGTTTGAGGCCAACAGGTCCTCGTGCGCCTACCGTAATGGTTAGAGTAAAACCGTCTCCATCAGGTGAACGGTTGTTCTTCTCAAGAGTAATTCCAGCATTAATTTCTGCTTTAATTTGATCTGAATCGATTTCCTTTCCGTTCACTTTAATGGTAATCTTCGACACATCCGGTGCTTCAAACAGACCGGGTATATCATCGGTTATGCGCATCAAATTGATGTCAGCCGAACCGTTGTTGGTGAGCGTTAGACATGCTCCAACTTGCTGGGCTCTAAACGAACGCAGGCCAGATGTAGAATACGTCTTTTCAAGTTCAGCTTCAACAACTTCGAATTTCTTTGATTGCAGAGAAATACTTCCTTCTGTGCTTCTTGATGCGCGTGGAAGAATCGTATATGCCAAATTGGTTGTAAAGTCTGGCTTAGAAAGTGCCATGACAGAGCGTTATTCACTTTCCCACTTACCGTGAGGCTTGACATCCTGGTGAACATCCCCGATATCGAACAGTAAATCTTCGCTACCTTTCATTCGAACCTGCAGTTTCACAAGGTCCACTGCAAAGGATGAGCGATTTTCGAAGGTTGTTCGACAAATCCAGTTATCCGGTCGTTCGTCTTCTCGAACTCTCATGTATGAGAAACCTCGACAGAAGGCATCGAGTTCTCTGAAATTAAGATTCGAGAGTGTGGCGTCGGAAGTGTATGTTGCGGATGCAACACCTGCGTCAATTGCTTTTGTTCCCGAAACCATGATTGAACCCTCGATGCTGAGGACCTGCTTTTCTCCGGCTCCAAGGTCGCCGACTGTCCATGTAAGTTCGTTACCTTCAAGCGTTGCAACCCCAGTGTTTTCGAAAGTCAACTCATCAGGTAGTTGGCGAGTAACAGCAACGCCACTGATTGCGACATGTGCAGTATTTTCAACTTCAAGCTCTAATGCGATAGGTCCACCTTCGTCACTTGAGGCTACAGAGAGAGAGTTTTCTTGAGAGCGGGCAGGATTTGTGTCTAAGCGTTCACGAAGTACTAGCATTCTCTTTCCAGTAACTTTGTATTTCATGCTGTAGTTTGAACCAGCTTCTAACTCATCAACAGAGACATGGTCTCCGCCAATATCAGTCGCATCAGCTTGGTCGAGCATGACGTCAATATCGTAAATTCTATCTTCAGAAGATGGATTGTTAACCGTCAAAACTCCCTTTACGGATTGCTTAACAATTTCACCATCTGCGGTGAGAGTCGATTTTTCAACTTCGTGAAGGGTTCCTTCAAGTTTATCGCCAACGACTTCGTCAACTTCCGCACTGCTGCGGATAGTCGCTCCAGCCTGTTCTCCGACAAGATTATCTGGGACTCCAAGGACTGGATCTGATTCAAGTGTAGCAGGTAGTTCTGCAGGTTCAGTAGACTCTTCGATTTCTTCGCTTTGCGGGGGAGAATCAAGTAGTGCAGCGCCACCAAGAAGTGCGGCGCCACCAATCAGAGATGCTGCGTTGTCAGTCGATTCTTCAACTGCTGGTGCATCTGGTCCGGATGACAAGAGGTCCATTGCAGCCATTTCTGGTGGTGCTGGAGGTGCGTCCATTGGTGGAGCATCCATAGGTGGCATTGGCGGCATGTCCATGCCAGGAGGTGCTGGAGGTGCGTCCATTGGTGGAGCATCCATAGGTGGCA
>Ga0228608_1000065_pt1 | contig 33131 bp, 18 predicted proteins | sample 9DmetaG_FD_190069 | JGI IMG/M metagenome (GOLD analysis project Ga0228608, IMG submission 190069) | Seawater microbial communities from Monterey Bay, California, United States - 9D | ecosystem: Environmental > Aquatic > Marine > Coastal | place: USA: California | collected 2016-11-15
TTGCAACATCGGGCGAGGTTCTGTTTATGATCGCAAGTGGTCAAATCGGTGGTGTAGAAACTGGTTCATGCCTCTGGGTGTTGGATGAAGCAAGTGCACCACAGATGGTTCACGACCCGTGGTCGGGCCTCAACAACAACTCCAACGCAGGGACGTATGGAGGGCTTGTGGTGTCAGAACATCAAGTGTTTTTCATTGCCAACGACGGAACAACAGGCCATGAATGGCAAGCATTCAGCCACGGAAGCCTAAACGGTGAATGGTTGATTTGGCCGGCATAATCACCGAAGGTGAATGCAGTAAGGGCAGGACACTTCTACCACATAATCTGGAGATTCTTGCTCTTCCTTTGAGAGAGGTTGCCTGCATGCAAAGCACTGCACTGCATCTGATTCCTCCAGTTCGGGAGTCAAAGCCACACGATGATCAAAGACAAAACAATCTCCGTTCCAGTGTGCACCGCCTACCTGCTCGAAGTAACCGAGAATTCCACCCTCAAGTTGACGAACATCTTTGAAGCCAGCTTCAAGCATGACGACACTTGCTTTCTCACATCGAATGCCTCCCGTGCAAAACATCACCACTGGCGTGTCTTTGATGTCTTCTGGCAGGGCTTCGATGGCGGCAGGGAAGGCTCGAAAACTGGTGATGTCGAGATCCACTGCGTTTTCGAACGTCCCTAAGCGAATCTCGTAATCGTTGCGGGTATCGAGGACAGTAACGGTTTTTCCTTCATCGAGCCATTGTTTGAACTCGGTTGGTGCAATCGTATCTCCGGTGAATTCTGCTGGCTTGACTTCATCCATTCCGATGGAGATAATTTCTTGCTTCAACCTCACGTTCATTCGATTGAACGGTTGGTAGGTGGTGTGCGATCGTTTGAGCGGGATATCGAGGAACCGAACATCCTCATCAAGAAAAGACAAGAAGGCCTCGATGCCTTGTTCGTCACCCGCCAAGAAAAAATTGATGCCTTCATGGGCAAGAAGGATCGTCCCCCTCAATTGAGAGGATGTGCACGCATCAATCATGGGTTGACGAAGGGAATCGCGGTCGGGCAAGTCAACAAAACGGTACCCCGCTATGTTCACAATTGCCTGCTCCATGCTTGGGGCAGTAGGTCCTGTTTTTGAGTCATTCCGACATCAGGAGCGACGCCAATCATGGCGTGATGCAAGCGGTCGACGCCATCCTTGGCCGAAGGCTCTGGTTGAAACGCGAGGCGCAGGTGACATTTGCCAGCGCTTGTGTTCGTTGCGCTCGAGCCTTGTAAGGACATCAAGAACGACAGCAGGATCGTGCCCACGTTCGGCAATGCTTGCTCCGTCCAAGCCTTCTTCGATGTGCGCACTCAGAATTGCGTCAAGTTCGGGATAGGGCGGCAGTGAATCTTCATCAATTTGGTCGGGCGCAAGTTCGGCCGATGGGGGTTTTGTCAGTGTGGAAGCGTTGACTGGGGGTGTGAGTCCGCCTTCGATGGCGCGTCGATTGAAGACTTCTGCCAATCCATAGACCTGCATTTTGTAGAGGTCGCCGAGGGGCGTGTATCCACCAGCCATGTCTCCATAGAGGGTACAATACCCTTGAGCCAGTTCAGATTTATTTCCTGTGGCAATGGCCATTTTACCTTGTGCGTTGGCATGAGCCATAACCGTCAGTCCGCGCAACCTCGCTTGCAGGTTCTCGCCGGCAACCGCTGCACCCTCATCAAGCATTGAACCAATGGAGGCTTCAACCGCCACATGCATGCCATCAATTGGAATGGTTTCGAACACCAACCCAAGCGCTTGAGCAGTATGAGCAGCATCATCGATGGAATGTTGCGAAGAATGCCGAGATGGTAAGGCCAACCCAGTCACATTTTGCGGCCCAACCGCTGCTGCTGCAACACACGCAGCGACAGCGGAATCAATACCCCCAGAAAGGCCCAGAACAATCGAGGTGATCCCGGACTTTCGGCAATAATCGCTCAAGCCAGTCACCACAGCATCCGCCAAGTCATCGAGAATTTCTCGCTCGTGTTCTCTGCCGTCTTCGTGAGGAGCAACTTGCCGAAGTGCATCATTACCGACGTCCAAAGCATCGTCTGAAGTGGAAGCAATCCAAACGCAAGCATCGGGATCGTTCAGGTCAACCATAAGCACACCTTCCTTCCAAGCAGGGGCAATAACCACCCGTCCATCCGGCCATGCGGCAAGGGAGTTTCCGTCGAACAGGAGGTCATCGTTTCCGCCCACTTGGTTCGCCATGAGGAATGGATGACCAAGCACTGAAGCGGCTGTTCGGCACACATGAATGCGATCTGCTAATTTGTCAGCATGATAGGGTGATGCAGAAAGGTTCACCGTTGCATCGAGGTGCACGCCTTGGCGACCCCACTCAGCGAGCGATTCGATCGGGTCGGCTGCGTATGCGGATGGTGTCATGCCCGCAGCCTGCCAAGCGTCTTCACAAATCGTCACACCGAGATCTAAGCCCGCAATTGTTCGGGCGATCCCCGAGCGATTATCAGGCTTGAAGTAACGCGCTTCATCAAAGACATCGTAGGTTGGAAGGAGTTGCTTTCGGGCAACAATTCTGTTCGAGCGCTCAGAGGTTGCCGAGGGACCACATCGCACAACGCCGTTGCTTGGCAATTGTTTGTCGTTGTCTGGTGACAAAGGGGTTCCGACGAGCACTGGCATGGCGACGTTAAGTTCACGAGCCTTGGTTTGAGCCATGGCGACAAATTCTGCTTGGAGAAGCAAATCTCGGGGCGGGTAACCACAGATGGCAAGTTCAGTGCTCAATGCAAGGGCAGCACCGTTGGTTGCTGCAAGTGCCGCGAGCGATTCGAGGCGACTGGCATTACCGCTTAGATCACCCACAGTGGAGTCGACTTGAAGCAATGCAATTGTCCGGTTCATTGAACTCAACGCCCGTCTCAATCGTGCCGTACGATGTTCCCTTCTGAATCTTTGTACCACCATTCGTTGGCGGCTTTATCGTGATACCACCAGTAGCCATCCGAACCTCGAACCCAATCGGTTTCTTCTGAATCTGTATTGGTGCTCGTGGCCGCTGTGCTTGCGGTTGCCGCAGCTGCAGTTGCTTCGACGTGAACCAGTTCATCTTCATCTTCATACTCATACTCATCGTCTTCCAACTCAGAGGAATACTCATCCCAATCGTATTCTGCTTTGGAACCTTTACGACGGGTCATCCTCGCAGCATAGAGAAGACCGGTGAGGATGATCGAGACGAACAACAAGGCAGCAACGCTTCCGAGAACGGGGTTGACATTGCCAAACACACGCTCGGACAAGGATTCTGCTCGTGTTGGCCGCACATCGATGGAAGGTCCACTCGAAGTTTGGTCGTTTTCAAGCGTGACTTCAATCCATTGAAGACCAGGTGATTCTGGATTCCAATCGACTTGAACAGGCACTTCGCCCCCTTGCTGAACTTCTGCTGAAGTTCGTCTTAGTGTGGAGCGGTTGCCATCTGCGTTGACGATGGTAAACACGACATCGACGCTACCGTCAAGTGTGCCGGTGTTTTTCACATAGGCTGTCACAATTGATGTTTGACCGACTTCAATGATCACCCGTGAGTATTCGACAGAACCCTGTTCAATTTCGAACTGCGGCTTGAGCCACTCCATTTCCCAAACGCCAACAGGCGTTCCGACTGGAGTTGCCCCGAGCCCCAAGACTTCATTGTCGGCTAGGTCCCGACCAGAAACGACGACATGCAGTTCCAATCGGTTCTCCAGCATCTCCGCCGTGACCACGCTCAAATCAATGCTGCCAAAGACTTCCAATCTCAGACCTGAAATTTCAGTACCGACCAGCGTCAATGGTTCCACGCCATTACGAAGTCGGTCGCCGGTCGCTTTTTCTTCAACCCACCAGACAAGTTCGAGGGAGTCCACCTCAAGTCCACCTTCTTCGGAAAGCATGACTCGAACTTCATGAATGTCTGCAGCTAAGATGGCTGCTGGTCTCGGATTCAATACTTCGACAGGCTCCGGCCCAGTTCCATCGACGACAATCCAACGAACTGAAGTTTCCTTGTCGGTTGCATCAACGCCTTGACCTTGTAAACATCCAACGCTCCAGGTCAGTGGCAGAGTGCCTGACTGTGAGGGTGCACGGAGTTCCATCGACCAGACGCCCTCGAAGGTTGTTGCAGAATAAGTTGTACCTGCAAACAAGACATTCACTTCGCAATCAAAGACCGGTACAGCATTGGTTTGGCTAAACACAACTCCACCAGCGACCTCAAGCGGACTGTTCGGGGCAAGTCGTGCACCGTCGCCAAGCAGTGAGCCTTGAGAGAGGATCAGACTGACGGATTCCTCAGGGATTTCCATCGCTGCAGAGAAGCGCCAACGGTGTTCGGGGAAGGCCTTGAACACCTCTTGGCCAGCGCGGTCAATGACGCGCACGCCGGGCTCTCTGCGGGTCTCTCCCAAATCGGGAGTTGTCCACGCAAGCATGAACTCAATGTTCAGCGTGATGTCGCGTTCGTACGGGTCTGCTGGCCCGTTTGCCCCTAACATTGTGCAATCAATGATGATGAGATGAGGGCTTGTTGTGGTGCAGTTACCGGTCAAGAAATCCCACTGCATTGGCAAGGTGTCGCTGCCTTGGTTCGAGGCCAATTCCACAAAGACATCAGTGAGGTCAGAGCCTCCGTTCGGCTCTGTAAGTTCGACATTGATGGTGTAAGGCGTCTGGGGGTGCAGCCAAGGTTCGCGCCCTGTTTCGTAAGCGAACGCACCAGAGGCGACAGCAGGGGCGCCATCAATTGCGAGTTGGTACATGAACAGGTGTTCACCACTTTCGTTGGAGCCACCTTTCTCGATTGCCTGACCGGCATCATCGGTGCCTGAAATGTACACTGACACCTTCTGTCCAAGGCTGCCACCAGTGTCATCGAGAAGCAATGTGTACTGGCCAATCAACGACGTCAAATCATTGGGCACATACAAGCCAAGGCCCTGATATTCACCCGGATCTGGCCATTGGTTCGCATTGTCATCATCGATCCATTCGCGCCATACCATGGCTTGAACGTTGGTTGGAAGCACAGGCTGGTCTGTGATTTGGATTTGGATGGTTTGAGTGCTTGAGGGTGTACGGTGATCGTAGAGATCCATCGAGGTCGAGAGCACCTGTGGATTGACAGAGTCCACGTGGAAGGTCCGTTCAAAGATGGCATCCTCGGTTAAACCCGAACCGTTGAGCGAAGTCAATTCAAGTCGCCATGTCAACGTTCCAAAGGTGAACGGGACCACATCGGAGTAGTTCCAGTAATTCTCATCGAGCATCGTGGTGTTTGCCACCATCGTTTCTCCGCGGTACAACGATAGCATCGCATCGCCATCTGCAAAGGCGTCTGTCGTGTCAAGGCCCTCAAAACCAACACGCACTGAGAGGTCAACATCAATTCCTGCTTTTAGATAGTAGTCGGCTGAATTCAGGGTTCGAGATGCCCCGACGTCGGTGAACATGACCTCTTTGATTTCAAGGTCGTTTTCGTAGCCTTGTCCTCCAATGGCCCCCCACACATGAACCGACGGAATCGAAATGACGCTGTTGGAGAGCACCAATCTAGAACGAACGGTCATGACTTCAGCATCATCCCAACTCGGCTCGATGCGGAAGGTAACGCTGGTGGTGATTTGAACGCCACTTTCGACAACCACGAGTGCGTGATCGGGATGGAGTTCAATGTGTTCGGAAGCACCAAGGCCGACCGAACCACCTGCAAACGGCAACAACCAGGTTCCGGTGGTGGTTCCATCGCTGACTTCCAAACGGGTCATTGAAGCTTGGGAACCATAGACATTGTATGTGGTGTTCATTGTCTGCCAATGTTGACTCGGAGCCAAGACTGGTTCGTCGACAAGCATCTGTGAACTGAGCATTTGAACAGCGGAAGAGCTGTTCAATCCTTCGATTGAAACTCGAATCCCACCGGGTGTTTCGGAGGCCAAGGGGAGCGTTATTTGGTGCAAACCATTGTTCGGTGAAAGTCCGTGACGGGCGGCGTTTAACGCTAAGACGAAAGAGGAATCTGAGCCTGAATCGACCGAGGCTGAGACACTGTATGGAACACCAAGACCTCCGAGCGTCACGTTCCCTGTACCAATCACCTCAAACGTCACTTCTGCGAAAGAAGTACCTAGAGCACCCACAGTGGAAGTGAGACTGGCCAAAACGGTGCTCATTGATTCGAGTTGGGTGGCATTGAGGGCAAGGGAAGTTGAACCGTTTAGGTCCCAGGATGCGATCTGGTCGTTTCCAATACGGAGCGTAATGCCATCAAGGGTCCCTTGGCTGGAGAGTGCGGTGAATGCGAACGAGGTTAGGTCGGCCACTGGAACCCAAGCTTTAGCCGATGAACTTCCCGAAATACCTGGATTTGCATCAATTGAAGTCTCACCGTTTTCAAAACGGTCTTGCCAACCCCAGGAACCAACCCTTGCATCGCTTCCTCCCCATTCGACAAGGCCATCTTGGCCGAAATCGATTGAGGGGCTCGTGGGTTGCAATCCACCGAGAGAACTGGTCTTAAACGCCGTAAGTTCCCACATGTCACTGGAGTTGTTTGAGGCTGCAATGAATTGGACTTGATGCATGCCAAAGGTGCCTTCATGACCAACAAGATTGAGGCTATATGGCAAGGTAATGTTGGTCCAGAGCATATTCCCTGGCGTTCGGATTTGGGCCTGTGCAAGGGACATAGTTGCGTCGATGGTGATTTCTGAAAGCGCGGCTGAAGGCGTGAACCATGGCGAAGTGAAGGAATCATTCACTTCACCGACGTAAACGTCCATTCCTTCTATGAAATTCACGCCGCCAGTTTCACTGGTCCAACCGTCGAAAGCGCCGCTGTGTGTTGAAGCAACGGAGTAATGCCCGTCACCGCTGATGGAATACACCGTTGCCATTTCTCCGCTTGGTGATGGTTTGAGCAGCAACTGCACTTGCAGCGAAGTGTATGTTTGCCAATCCAATGCGTTGACAGGAATCACGCGATCGTTGCTGCCTGACATACCCTCGATTGGCTCACCGGTTAATGCATCAAGCACCGTCCAATTGAGGTAAGCACCCGCAGGAACTTCTGCATTGATGTGGAGAGGCGCCCATGGCCCGGCGTTCACCCTCTGATGATCGCTCTGAGAGAATCCAATTGTGGGGCTTGTCCAATCTGCCGAAGGGGGCAATGCAAGATGGACGTCGTCGATGAACCAAAAATCACAGCATGTTCCTGAACCGCGAACTTGCTCGAACCTGATTTGGGTGTTTGCATGGAGTGCTGCAGCAGGCAAAGTGCCCATCCACTGAGTTGGCGCACCACCAGAGGTCGCTCCTGACCATGTGTTGAGCGTGGTCCAAGAACCGGATGTGGTTTTGTATTGCACCTTGAGATCTTCACCGCTATCAGCTTCTTCGCCACAACTTGAGGAACCTTGTCGGATCCATGCATGAAGTGGAATCGTGTTCAATCCAGCGAGATTGACAATCGGTGAAGTGGCGTGTTCTGGTGTGGACTGGGCTTGGGTTTTGATCGAGCCACCGGCGGTGCCATTGTAACCACATCCTGCTGCTCCCGAACCAGCGCCCGTACCTGTGTATCGGCCAACATAGGTGGATGCTGAAACCGTCCATCCTTGAAGACCTGAATTGAAGTCCCAAAGGGTCCCTCCACCATCCCCGGTCAGGTTACCGTCTGAACCGAATGTGCCGTTATGGGTCGCCGTTGATGCTGACCAGGCCGTATTGTCATTCCACACAAAGCCGGTCTGTGTGGGTTGAACAGTGGGTTGCATTTCGAGATGGATGCTCGTCACAGGGGCATCGCTCGGCACGTCCACTGTGAATGAGGTCGAGGGTAGGTTGTTACCAGGGAGCAGGAATGAAGCGTTTTCACCCGCCATAGCGGATGCCACATTCATCTCTTCAAGAATCGGTGTTGGCGCCGATGCCGGATGGTCGAGCATCATGGTGTTCAATGGACCACCAAGGACCATCAACAGGCCAAGAAACAACGCAGTTTTCAGCCCCGAGGCACCCGCCATGCTTCTGCCTATGCGTTCAAGAACTTCAAACATACCCCCGCAGATTTCGGAAAATGGCGAGTAGAAAGGTGATTTTGCACAGACCTTCCGGGGAGAAATGTATCTTTTCTGATGCGAGAAGAAGGGTGAGGTTCAAGACAATACCGTCGCTCGGCGAAGCATGGCTCAACCCCAGGCTGCTGGCGAACTCGACGCAGTTGCACTTGAGACGGCTCTGCTCGAGGCTTGGAAACAAGAAAACGCCTTCCAAGCCTCCATTGATTCACGAAGCAATGGTGCTCCTTTCATTTTCCTTGAAGGACCTCCTACCGCCAACGGGAAACCGGGAATTCACCACGTTGTTGCCAGAGCCTACAAGGATCTCGTGTGCCGATGGAAGACGATGGAAGGATTCCAAGTGCAACGCAAAGGTGGTTGGGACACACACGGTTTACCTGTCGAAATCGAAGTGCAGAAGCGAATGGACTTGATGTCAAACGAGGCCATCGAAGCCTTCGGAATGGACAACTTCAACCAAGCGTGCAGAGAATCCGTTTGGACCTATGAATCGGCATGGAGAGAAATGACTGAGCGAATGGCCTACTGGGTCGATTTGGACAACCCGTACGTCACCCTCGACAATAATTATGTTGAGTCATGCTGGTGGGCATTGAAGCAAATGTTCGACAAAGGACTGCTGTACAGAGGCCACAAAGTGTTGCCTTATTGCCCGCAAACGGGCACCTCCTATTCCAGCCACGAAGTGGCACTTGGCTACAAGGAAGTCGAAGAACCATCAGTGTATGTCAAATTCAAACTCGTCGACGAAGACGCAAGCATCCTCGCCTGGACCACCACCCCTTGGACCCTTCCCGGCAACGTAGGTTTGGCGGTTGGGCCTGAGGTCACCTATGTTCGCGCTCGTGTGACCGAACAAGCCGAAAATTGGACCGGCGCAGGTGGCGCAGAGGTTGGCGAGGTCGTGATCTTGGCAAAGGATTTGATGAAGGAAGTCCTTCGTCACAACGTCGAAATCATCGAAGAAATTCAAGGGAAATCACTGGTCGGCATGGCCTATGAGCCGTTGTTCCCCGATGCAGTACCTCGCAATGATTCCACAACCGCATGGACCGTATTGGAAGCCGACTGGGTGACCACAACCGACGGAACTGGCGTCGTTCACACCGCCGTCATGTATGGTGAAGACGATTACAACCTTGGTATGGCAGCGGGACTGCCTGCCCATCACACCGTGGGTATGGATGGAGCCTTCATTGAAGGCACCCATCCTCAACTCGACGGGCGTTACGTCAAGGATTGCGATCAAACCGTGATTGATTTGCTCTCAGCACAAGGTGGAAGCAACGGCAAAGGACCCTCAAGTGGGCTTCTTTACAGAGAAAAAGCCTATCTCCACGACTACCCTCACTGCTGGCGAACCGACCACCCGTTGTTGTATTACGCCATGGATTCATGGTTTGTTCGGATGACTGCGGTCAAGGAACGGCTGTTAGAATTCAACGATGGGGTTGAATGGGCTCCTGATTGGGTTGGTGAAGGCCGATTCGGTGAATGGTTGCGCAACGTCAAGGACTGGGCGATTTCTCGTGAGCGTTACTGGGGTACTCCACTTCCCGTATGGCGCGGAGAAAACGGCGAAATGAAGTGCGTTGGTTCGATTGCTGAGTTGCAATCTGAAGTGGCAAAAGCAGTCGCTGCTGGCATCGAAAATCCACCCTGCCCTGATGATGTCGATTTGCATCGGCCTATCGTGGATGCATTCACCCTTGTGGATGAACATGGAAAACCAATGCACAGAGAACCCTTTGTGATGGATTGCTGGTTCGACTCTGGATGCGCTCCATTCGCCCAATGGCACCACCCCTTCGACGGCGGAGAGACCTTCGAGGCATCTTCTCCTGTGGATTACATCTGTGAAGGCGTCGACCAGACGCGAGGGTGGTTCTACACCCTCTTGGCCGTGTCCACGACCGTGTTTGACAAACCCGCCTACAAGCGATGCTTGAGCCTCGGGTTGATCCTTGATGCTGAAGGCAAGAAAATGTCAAAATCAAAGGGGAACATCGTCGACCCTTGGGACCATTTCAACCGAGAAGGTGCGGATGCAACCCGGTGGTACATGGTGACCGCAGGAGCACCATGGAACCCTCTGAAATTTGATTCAAATGGAGTTCGTGAAACCTATGCGAAGATGTTCTTAACGCTGTGGAACATCTACAAGTTCCATGCAGATTACGCTGCTTTGGACGGGTTTGACCCGGAACACAATCCAGTGCCAGTGGAACAACGACCGACCTTAGATCGATGGATTCTCTCCCGCTTGGCCTCAACAGCAACGAATTACCATGCGGATTTTGTTGGATGGAATTTCCACAAGGCTTGCCGAGATTTAGAAGATTTTGTCGTGAACGACTTGTCAAACTGGTACGTACGTCGCAGCCGCCGACGGCTTTGGGATGATGCAGAATCGACCGATAAACTCGCCTGCCAACACACCCTTCACGAAGTGCTGACCACCGTTTGCAAACTCATGGCACCTGTGAGTCCATTCATGGTTGACATCATCCATCGGAACCTCACTGGCGAAACTGTCCATCAGGCTTCATGGCCATTAGGAGTCCCTGGTACCCTCGAAGGTGCAACCGCCGATTCATGGGACCTTGATGCCGCTGCTGCTACTGCGAATTTACCACCTCAAGATCTTGATCTTGAAGCCTCGATGGCGCTCGTTCGTGAGCTGGCTGAAGTCGGTCGTCGCATCCGTGTTGAAGCCGGTCGACGTCAACGATTACCATGCGCCCAAGGATGGATTGTCGCCGGACCTGATTTGGCTGACTTCCACGATATTCTTGCTGAAGAACTGAACGTTGAAGCCATTGAAGTGGAACAAGACTTGGACCGCTTCCAACGCATCGAGTTGGCGCCAAACTTCAGAGCGCTTGCACCCAAAGCAAGAGCCAACGTCAACGCTGTGGCCAATGAAATCAAAGCCAGCCAAGACCCAGAGGCTCTTCTCGCTGATATCGAAGCAGGAACATGCGAAATCATGGGCATTCAAATTGAGATGTCAGATGTCGAACTGAAGCGAGCTGAGCGAGAAGGGTTTGCCGCATCGACCGTTCAAATCGGGCAAGGCGATGAGGCCAGCCACATCAGCCTCGTCTTGGACATGAACGATACCCCAGCACTTCTCTCCAAGGGATTAGCTCGGGACATCACCCGTCGAATTCAAGCAAAGCGGAAAACCCTCAATATGGAAATTGAAGCGACCATTGATCTTGAAATTTGGATGAAGGACGCCCCGGAATTGTTCGATGAAGACCAACAATGGATTGTCAACGAGACACGATGTGCAGCGGCCGCTTTCCACCCAACCGAGCTTCAAGCACCCGCTGATGCAGATTCGTTCGAAGTCGATGGAATCACCGTTTGGTTTGCGGTCTCGTAGGGGCGAACTCCAGATGAGAATCGTCTCGTTGGTCCCAAGCCTCACATTGACGTTGTTTGAATTGGGCTGCACCGTGGAAGAAATCGTTGGGCGCACACCTTGGTGCATTCATCCGAAAGATGCCGTCGAACAGGTTCAAGTCGTCGGTGGGACCAAAACTCCCAATGTCAAGAAAATCATGGCATTGGAGCCTGCACTTGTGGTGCTTGATCGAGAAGAAAACCCCAAGAGCATCCACGATGAATTGGTTGCAGCAGGCATCAATGTGTTCGTTTCATCCGTCGAACATCCATCAGAGGTCCCCGAAATGTTGCGGCAACTCGGCAAGGCAATTGAGCGACAAGAGCGCGCAGAAGAATGGGCGTCCTCCATAGAATCCATGTTGCAATCGATCAAACTCAACCCACTTCAAAGCGTGAGGGTGGCCCCCATGATTTGGCATGAACCCTTGATGTCCGTTGGACCCGAGAAGTACGCCGGTGGTTTGCTCACAGCCCTCGGATTAGAGGTACCGAGATTGGTTCAGGGTGGAAATGGATACCCCGTCGTCACGCCAGATGCCTTAATCGAACACAATGTGGAGTGGTTGCTTCTTTCAAGTGAACCGCACGATTTCGCCCTTGAAGAAGGCGAGGCAATCGCAGCTGAAATTCTTAAGCTAGGCGGCCAAGTTGTGCGCTCGACATGCATTGACGGGGAGGCTTTGACTTGGTTCGGCACAGCCACACTCACAGGATTGGAAAGGCTGCATAAAACCTTGAGTGAAGCCTCGTGAATGAGGGGCTTGACGAAGCGACGCCTTCAAATTGAACCACAATGACCACCCTCCATGCGTCGAGCGGTCCTGAGTGTTCTGCTGATGTCCTCGATGGTTCTCGCAGGTTGTTTTGGCGGTGGGGAAACCATTGTCAATGAAACCAACCAAGAGCCAATCTGGACCACATACGCACTCATTGATTCCGCTCCTCATGAAGATGCGAGGATGTTCATGACCGTGGATTTGGCAACCAACCAAACGACGAACACCTCATGGGCGATCTTTGACAAATCCAAAGGTGGCAATTGCTGTGAGCATTACATCGCCACTTCAATCGAGGGGCAGATCCTCAACATTGGTGGAGAGTACCCCGTTTACTCGATGGACAGGGCCCACACTTGGGACACCTATATCCCAGGATTCATCCCTGATTCGCAATGCCGAACCTTCGTGCCAACCAACGAAGGCCAAGAGGGGTTGGGCGAAGGAAGCATCGTCCAAGCCACGAATGGTGACATCATCTCTATGTCCTGGTTCCCATACGTCGGTGGAGATTTGAAACTCGACAAATTCTACGCCATCCTTTACGACGAATCGGAAGGTGAGTGGAGTTGGTGTTACAACCGAATCACAGAGCCGTTCTACGACCGATCGTGGCAAGTCGAAGTCATCGGGCCAGTCAGTTCATCGCTCGGCAATGGAGAGTGGGCAAGCATTGTAGTTTCTAATTTCTGGCACCAAACACAAAACGCAGGTGGACAAATCAGCGTTGATGGACTCAATTACTACCCCTTCCAATTCCCAGGCCGAGATGGTGGAGAGCCTGCAATCGAACTGGATTTGGATTTCACCTCAGCCGACTTGCCCGCCTACTGGGACGTCAATAAGCCGCACAAGGAAATGAGGGCCTTCCCGGTTCCAAGCGGTGGACTGCTGTTCCCGAGTTACTTCGACAACGGGAACGCCGCCTTCATGGACACCTCGCTTTCATGGAACGAACTCGCCGTCCAATTCCCATCCGAATATTGCCAGATTGACCGCTCCGGCGCTCTTCACTGTGTATCCAACAGCGGCACTACATTCACCCATTACATGTCGCTTGATGGTGCACAAACTTGGACCAACCAATCCTACGAAATGGGAGCCATGGCAACACAAATTGAAGAATGGGAATTCCAAGCCAACGGGGAATTGGACTTGTTCATTCTCAATGTTCGCTATCAAAGCAGCGAAGGACCGGATGTGGACACTGTGTTCCACGTGCGAGGATACAGCGAAAGTCTGGCTCCAGACACCATGACATACATCGGCCAAGGGGACCTTGACTCTACATCCGGTGCAGGCAATGATATTCGCTTCGACTTTGCATCCCTAGCCATCCTGAACGACGGTGGTGTGGTTGTTGCTTACCATGACTCCACTGATCCAGACCCTTTGTTTGCCGTGGAATTGGAACTGCCTGAAGCCTGAGGGCGAGCACAGAACACATCGATTTAACCGTCGAATCACCCTTTTTGAGCAATATCCTCAAAAGCCCTTGACAATCAATGAAGGGCATGGTTCTGAGTGCATTGCCCGGCGTAGGAGAACGATTGGCCAAGAAAATCACCGATCATTTTGGTGATGAGCAATTGGCCTTAGCCTCATTGCGTTGCGGTGATATTGCAAGGGTTGCTGAAATTGATGGTGTGTCTCCGAAGCGCGCCCTTTCCTTGGCTCGAATGGTGGCAGGCGATTCTGGTTCATTCCTCGCCACGAAGGAGGCAGAACGGCTGCACAAAGAAATCCTCAACCACATTCAAGCCTATGCTTCTGCACCTGCGACCCGACAGCGCATGCAATTGCTTATGCCAGTTCAAGATCCCACGAAGCGAAGACAAATGTCAACCTCAGCAATGTCGTTTGCCGCAAAGGATCCCGCACGCATGGAAGCCTTAGCGTCCATCTTGAAAGGATTAGGTCAAACAAGACACAGCACTGAGCGCTACGAACGAGTCGTGGTCACCACACGTCCAATGGACCACCTCAAGAAATCATGCCGCGTCATTCAACCAGGTGAGGGGGAGACGTGGAAAGATTACAAGGTGTTCAAACTCGTTACATGGATTGGAAGTGGAGCTCCTTCAGATGCACCGGACGGCTGGGTTGTTCTGAGTGCTAACCCTGCCGCTGAAATGGTGGTCCCTGAACGAACCATCGACTGGTTTCGCACCAATCAACGCCCCCTTTCAGCCCTTGTCGCCCTTGTCGAAGACGCTCGAAAGGGTCACGGTGGCCATGAGTTTCTTGCAGAGATTCATCAGACCGTTGCAGGTTTGGAGAAGTTACCTGAATGGCTTGGAAACATCGATGAGCAAGGTGACCTCGATACCATCGCTGATGTGAAAGACAGATTGTGGAAAATTGGCAAATCGCTTGAAGCGGAAGTCAACGAAGAAGTGGCTGAGGCAATGAACAACGCTAAGATGAATCTGAGCGGAAGCGAATTGCTTGAAGCGCTTTCCGATGGTGCTGCATTTCAACGGAAATTACAACAAGCAACAAGCGACGTCATCACCGATGCTATGGAAGCCGCCAAGCAGCGTCTGTCAGGAGACTTGGAAGGGACTGGCGTACGGGTTCCATACTCGATTTTCACGAAGGATTGGCCGGCCAAAATCGACCGTAAGGTCATCGATGAACTAGACACTGCCTTGGGCGCAAAGTTGGCCACAGGAGAAACTGAACGCATGTTGACGCTGGCCAAAAACCTCGGCCCGCTTCAGCCAAAATGCGAAGCTGCAGTACGGACATTGGTCGAACTAGACCAGTGGGTCGCAGTAGCAAGATGGGCGCTTGATCATCGATGCACCATGCCTGAACTCGCAGACCACGGCATCCACATCGAACAAGGACGGCACCTCCTGTTAGGCGTCGAGGCGGACGCTGTGACATACGGATTAGGTCGCTGTGCAGACACAAAAGATCAGCAAACGCTTGCGTTGTTGACCGGAGCGAACTCCGGTGGTAAGACGACGTTGCTCGAATTGCTCGCACACACAAGCATCCTCGCTCACATGGGTTTGCCTGTACCTGCAAACCACGCAAGGGTCGGCCAAGTTGAGGCATTGCACATTCTAGCAAAGGCAGGTGGAACTCAAAGCGCCGGGGCTCTTGAGCAAACTTTGGTTGAATTAGCAAATGTGGTCAGCGACCCGACACCCAAACTGATTCTCGCAGACGAACTTGAAGCGATTACTGAACCGGGTGCTGGTGCCAGAATCATCGCAGGAATGCTGTTGGCTGCTGAAGCCCAAAAGGATACGACAATGATGCTTGTAACGCATCTTGCTCCTGCAATTCTAGAGGCAACTGGTCGCAAGGATTTACGCGTCGACGGTATTGAGGCGACTGGCTTAGATGCTGATCTCGAATTGATGGTTGATAGAAACCCGAAGCGAAACTATCTTGCGCGTTCTACACCTGAATTGATTGTGAAAAGGTTGGTAGAGCGCAGCGAGGGGCACGCACAGAACCTGTTCAAGGACATCCTTACGATGTTTAAGTGATCAACAGAGCCGACCTGCACCGTCTCCATATTGATGGAGAGGCGCTTGGAACAAGTCTTCACAAGTTCGGTACACGATTGGGAGGGTTAATTCAGACCCGGCCCAATTCACACTGTATCCGCCTGCGGCCCCTGGTGATGGAACATAGTCACGACCAGTTTGAGTCATGGTGATGATGATTGATTCACCAGCAGGAATGAACACATCCATAGGCATGAATTCCATTTTTCCAGTCACGGTCGAGAAGGCAGGTAGCAACACGTTACCGTCACGCCCACCGTCTGCGAATCTGAAATCCATCACAGCATGTCCAAGGTGCATTCCTGAAGAATCGGTCATGTCCAAGAATGCATGTGCGCCGTTTGCAGTGTGCGGAGTCACGGCGATGTGGAATGAGGGCATCCCTGCGATGTAGGTGTCCTCTTCGAATGGTCCGTAGGTCAGTGTGATCGTTTCCGTGGTTGTGATCATTCCACCGCTGCTAGGATTGAGTTCTGCTGCATTGATGATGAGGTATTCAGTGTCATCCGCAGGGTAGGTTGCTTCGAATCGCCAACCGCCTTGGTTGTCTTGCATTTCCACACCGAGTGTCGGAGCTCGCCCTTCGTCTCGAAGGTACCAATCGAACCAGTAGAGCATTTCATCTGCCCAATCCCAGCGTAGGGTGTAGGGGTATGCTTCGGCACCCTCGCCAGATGGAAGAGATTCGTGGCCTGAGCGCCGGTCTGGATAATCGTGCGCCCATTGACCAGCGAGCGTCTTGACTTCGAGGCCTGCATCTTCGACGATTTGGTGAGTGGGGAACGCCATGTGAGGGTCGACGTTCCAATCTTGCATTCCTTGTATGATGTACACCGAGCCGTTGTAATTCTCGACAACCCTTCCAAGGAAAGAGCGAGAGGTCCAATAGTCATTGCCAGCGTAGTCAACCATGCCACCTGACAGGTAGGCTGCAGGTCCATTGGCGTAGCCTTGGATGTAACCTTCGCAGAGGTTTTCGGCATCGCCTCCGTCACCATCAACGCCAAAGGAGCCATAGACGCCATTGTGCATGATCATGCCCCGTGCTTCCATACTGCCGTTACGCCACATCAATTCGTGAACGCCAATCAGGCCAGACATTGGAACAATTGTAGCTAAGTGAGGGTTGCCGAATGTAGCTGCTTGCCAAGGGGTAGAACCGTCGTACGACTTACCGATCAATCCAACTTTTCCGTTGGACCAGCCTTGGGTGCCGAGCCAAGTTACTGCAGCATCGATGCCTCGTTGTTCATCGGTTCCCATCAAGTCCATGCAGTGGTTTGAATCACCTGTGCCGAACACAGAAACTTGGGCAACGCCGTAGCCGTGTGGAACATAGTTCTCAATCAGCATGCGTCCCAGCCGGTCGGCTGGTGTCAGGGCATCGACGTCTCCGTCGTTGTAGTAAGGACCAACCTCGGCAATCACCGGAACTTGACATTCCTCTGAAACATTCCCAGACTCCCAATCGCAACCTTCGATGACTGGCAGCCATAATCCAAGGTGAACTTCCGCTCCTCCAGTGAGGCCTGCCCCACCATCTGCCGCAGTGATGCTTGGAACTGGGACAAAGACGGAACGAACTTGGTCAATTCCGTAAGAGCCGTTGATGGTTACCCGTGCAAAAACATCTGAATCATCGTACATCATTTCAGTTCGGTCCCACGGTTCTGGATAGACATCGTAGGGGGCTTCGATGCCACCGTCATCGATCTTTTGTTCGCCGAAGCAACCCGAAAGACTCGCGCTCATCATCACTGAAACGAGGAACAGGGTGCGCAGGTGCATGTGCACCCCTGCCATGAGTGATTTTTGAACGCATTGGTTCCTTGGATTACACTGGGTTGGCGAAGTTCATTCCAAAGCAGTTCACGCTAAGCCAAATGGTTCAACACTTGCAACTATCGTCGCCGCAGCCATCAGCTGTTGCTTCTTGGGCTTTTTGCGACTCGATTTCTGCTCGAACTTCATCCATGTCAAGTCCATCAAGTTTGGTCACAAGATCACGTAATGCGTCCTCTGGAAGAGCACCAGGCTGCATGAACACACCGATACCTTGCTTGAACGCAATGGTCGTTGGAATCGATCGGATATTGAAGGCCTGAGCGAGTTGCGGCTCCGCTTCTGTGTCAATTTTGCCAAATACGACGTTAGGGAAATCTTCTGAGACTTGTTCGTAAACAGGACCGTATGCTTTGCACGGTCCACACCATTCTGCCCAGAAATCAAGCATCACAATTTCATTGGTTTCAATCACATCAGCAAATTCAGGTTCGGTGAGGTTCACAACTGCCATGGCGAGCCCTCGGGGGCGGGGGTTCTTCAATACTACAGGAGATCTACTCTGCGACGGTTTCATGTGCTTGGTCCTCAAGCGACACCCATGCGCCTCACGCGACTTGCCACTTGCCTCGTCCTCCTCATGATGGTCATCCCGCTCCTCACCGTTGGAGCGAGCAATCAAGAAACTGGAACACAAGGCCGTGAATCAACGCTTGTGGTCTCTGAAGTCTTCATCAGCCCAAACAACCTTGTTTCCAATGACACCACGCAGAACATCTATGGCGCAGTCGATTGGAATGGGGATGGCGAATATGGGAAATATTCAGACCAATTCATCGAATTGTGGAACACTGGTTCAACTGGAGTGGACGTTTCAGACTGGATCTTGAGCATCACCTCAGGCAGCGCTCCTTGTCAACTTGCATGGAACACAACAGTTCCTGCCGATGGGCGAATCGTCATCTTTAGTGCCGACTCGGGACTCATGTTGGATTATTTCGATGGGGAAACTGTATCCGTTTCTGACACCTCAGGCTCCGTCATGGACACAATGACCGTTTCTCCCCAGTTTGCGTTTTGGGGCAATTCAGTCGTTGAAGATTCATCAGGCACCCTCAGTGAAGTCACCCCCACACCTGGATTTGGACCAGAAGACCCGGCATCCAACACTGCGGTCAACATCGTCAAATGTTACAAGGTGCAAGAGCAGAGTTCGGACGCTTACATCCTCAAAGGACGCGTCGTGACCATGGAAAACCAAGACAGCGTGTTTAACCAAGGAAACGTGCTGATCCGAGATGGTAAAATCGAAGGCGTGTGGTCGTCCGACCTGTCCATTCCAGCCAATGTGGATTTGACGAATGTTCCTGTCATTGAGACCAACGGTACGATTTATCCCGGTCTGATTGACTTGCACAACCACATGCATTACAACCACATTCCACTGTGGGATTTTGAGGTCCACTTGAATGAAAACCAACGCTCCGACGAAGGTGGGTACACCAACAGGTACCAATGGGGCAACAACTGGGACTACGGTCCAAGCATCACATGGATGAAAACAAACGTGCAGTCCTACAACCGGTGGGACATGGCAAGTGAGCAAATGAAGTACGCAGAAGTTCAAGCAGTCTCTGGTGGCGTGACAGCCGTCCAAGGGTCCCCTGGTTCAAACACCGACGCTTGGGACAGCATGCTTTCGAGGAACATCGAGTTGTACAACTTTGGACAAGATGGCATCACGACCTGTGCAGTCTGTGGTGCGGCCGATTCGGATTACACTGGAAGTCACTTGATTTCTCAGAACCAATCTGGCTCCCTCAACGGCTGGTTTGTTCACCTCGCAGAAGGCGTGGACAGCAGCAGCAAGGCAGAATTTGATGCTCTTTGGAACAAGGGACTCATCATGGATGAGACCGTTGTGATTCACGGGACCGCCCTTGACCGTGCTCAATTTGACAAGATGGCCACAGTTGGTTCAGACTTGGTGTGGTCTCCAGTCTCCAACCTCCTTCTTTACGGAAACACAACCAATGTTCGTGCCGCTGATGCGGCAGGAGTTCCAATCTCAATCGCACCAGATTGGGGTCCAAGTGGCTCAAAGAACAACCTCCACGAGTTGAAGGTAGCCGATCTATGGAACAGAGACGTGATGGACTCGTACTTTTCAGATTATGACATGGCTAAAATGGTCACCAGCAACCCTGCTAAAGCAGCAAAATGGGACTCTTTTGTCGGACAACTGAAGGCAGGAATGTACGCTGACATCGTGGTCATGGACACCTTCCATGAAGATCCTTATCGAAACTTGATTGAATCGATCGATGCCGATGTTCGGTTGACGGTCGTCCAAGGCAAAGCCGTGTTTGGAGACGTCGACATCATGACTGCAATCAACCAAGACGATTGGGAGGCAATCAGTGGTGGAGGCGTCAACAAGGCAGTTGACGTGACCTCATTGACCGAAACTGACGGAAGCCAAACATGGGCTTCCATCGAGGAAGGCATGACCATGGCTATGCAAAATAACTTTGAGGACATCAAGGCACATTGGAACGATGTATCTGGCATGTCAGATGCTGAAATCAACACTTGGCTAGGAAGCTCCTTTGACGGCGATTACAAAGACAATCAAAACCGTTTGAAGAACATGACCGTTGATCCGATTTTCACCACAGGTGACGAGCGATACTTCGATGTCATCAATCGAAGTTCTCACGGAAACACGCATGTTGACCTTACTCAACTGTACGCATACTATGACATAGAAATGGACGCTGATGGGAACCGAATGGGAGTTGACGTGAATCTTGGAACTGACACTGAAGACAACACCGGAAGCAGCGATAACACCGGAGGCAACACGGGCGGAAACAGCGATGGAGGCAATGATGGCTCCAACACCAACGATGGTTCCGGCACAAACGATGGCACAACAAACAACGATGGGGGCCAAAACAACGCAGACAACGGCGATGGAACTACCATTGTGTTGTGCGATGATGGAAGTCTTCCACCTTGCATCGTCAATCCAAATTCCGGTGATGACGGAACATCAGCTGTTGATTCGGATGCATCAGATTCGGAGGACCTCAAGCAGAAAGCACTGTTGGCAATGGTTGGAATCATTGTTGTGATGGGCCTTGGTTTGTTCTTAATCAGCAAGACAGGGGGAGATGATTTGAACCTGAGCGAGGAGGCGCGAATCGAGAAAATTTGGGATGAGTCTGAACTTGAACCTTCATCGACAGATTCTGTTTTCGTTCCAGCGCCACCGCCGATGGATGCGATGGATTCTGCTGTGGATGAAGCCGAGTAAGCATCAAGCGAGGTCCCAAGTTGGACCAGAGGCGGTATCGGTCACGACGACACCAAGTTCCCCGAGTTGATCGCGTATCTTGTCCGCTCTTGGCCAGTCCTTTGCCCCGCGAGCTTCCGCACGCTGAAGAAGTAAATCTTCCACTTGTTCAGCGATAGCGGCCTTTCGAGGGTCCTCTTCGGGTTCTGCAAGGGCCATTTCTCGAGAAGGCAGCACGCCAAGCACAGCGCCAGCGCTTTCCTCGAGCCAGTCCACTGCATAGTGAGCAAACGCATCTGCATCCGCAGCGTCCAAATCACTTGACATGGTTTTGCTCATCTCTCGCACCGCTCCAAGCACTTTGGCAACCGCTTCACGGCTGTTGAAATCATCATCCATTGCCTTAGCGAAACCTTCGCCCATCTTCTCCAACAATCCAAGTGATTTCGAAAGAGGGAGGGAGGAGGTGATGTCTGCTTGCGGCAATTCAACTGGCTTCTCTGTGGCTCGATTCTTGAGTGCAGTCACATAGGTCTCGAGCACTTTGTTGTAATTGCGCTCGGCGTTTTTCAACAATGTTTCATTCATGTCAATTGGTGAGCGGTAGTGGGCGTTCACCAATGCAAACCGCAACACCATTGCATCGACTTGTTGTAAGATGTCGCGTATTGTCCAAAAATTTCCAAGGGATTTACTCATTTTTTCCCCATCGATGTTCACGAAACCGTTGTGAAGCCAGTGATGGACAACTGGTGAGCACCCAGTATGACACTCGCCTTGGAAAATTTCTGCCTCGTGGTGAGGGAATCGCAAATCATGGCCGCCACCATGAATGTCAAACTGAGCGCCAAAGTGATCCATGCTCATCGCTGTGCATTCGATGTGCCACCCGGGCCGGCCGGGGCCCCATGGTGATTCCCAGGTTGGTTCACCCGGTTTTGCTGCTTTCCACAATGCGAAATCCTTGTGATCTCGCTTCCCCGAACCTGTGAGGTCCACGCGACCACCTGCGCCTGAGCGGACTGCTTCGATGTTTTGTCCGGTCAGTGCACCGTACTTTTCTGGAGCCGAGTCAATATGGAAATAGACGCCATCATTGGCGTGGTAGGCATGATCTTTGTCGATGAGATCCTGTATGATTCGAATCATGTCATCAACGTATTCAGTGCATCGCGGGTAATCGTCAGCCCGCAAGATGTTGAGGGCGTCCATGTCTTCGTAGTAGGCCTCGATGTTGGCGTCCACCAGTGCTTTCCAATCCCCATCCAATTCATTGGCCCTCACGATGATTTTGTCATCAATGTCGGTGAAGTTTTGGACATAATGAACGTCAAAACCAGATGACTCGAGCCACCGGTGAATCAAATCAAACGCAAGGTAACATCTGGCATGGCCAAGGTGACATCGGTCATAGACCGTTACGCCACAGACATACATGGACACCTTTCCTGGTTCCATGGTCGTGAAATCGACCTTGGTTCGACGGCGGGTGTCATGCAAGCGGATGGGCATGGGATTCATGCTGGGGTGCGCCCATCCTCACTTGAAGGTTAAGATGGTTGGGCGTTTCGCAACTCTATGAGCGAGGAAATTGTTGCCAACGGGCAGACAATTTTCGTCACAGGGGTGAACGGCCACATTGGCAATCACATCGTCCGTGACCTTCTTGCTCATGGGTACTCGCTCAAGGGCTCTGTTCGAGATTTAAACGACCCGAAGAAAGTCGATCATGTTCGTCAGCACGCCATCGATTTGGGCGTCCCCGAACGGCTCGAACTGGTCGAAGGGGATGTCTTGGATGCTGATGTTTGGGAAGATCACCTAAACGGATGCGATGGTTTGTTCCATACAGCAACAGTGTATGCCACGAGTGGAGAGGCAACAACCATCATTGATACGGCGAATCTTGGCACTCAACACTTGTTTTCTGCGGCAAAGGCTTGTGGCATTCAGCGCATTGTCTACACGTCCAGCATCGCCGCCGTCGGCTCGACCCCAAAGGGGAGAGTGAAGACTGAAAACGACTGGCAAACTGATCGAAGTTCACCTTATGTCATCGCCAAAACGGAATCTGAGCAATTAGCTTGGGTTCTAGCTGAAGAGATGTCGCTGGATGTTCGAATCGTCAATCCAGGTGGCGTTCTAGGTGGAGGGTTTGCACGCCCAACACCGAGCGTGGAGTGGTTTGAAGATGCAATGAAAGGTGTTTTTCCAGCAGCGCCAAAGATTCCAATGGCCTTTGTTCACGTAGTCGATGTGGCTCTTGCACATCGAAAAGCATACGAAATCGAAGAAGCAGAAGGGCGATTCATTCTCGCGCCACACAACAATTCAACAGTTGCTGCCGTGTGCAAACGCATCCGTGAGCTCTACCCGAAAACCAAATCCCCAAAAAGAGCGATTCCCATATCCCTCATGTTCATCGTTGTGTTTCAAGACTGGTTGATGGGCCTGTTTGGTGCACCTCGTCGTATGACAAGGAAAGCCGTCAAGGGCTACTTCAAGGGGGATTCCAATCTATCATCGCAGAAAGCTACCGACGTGCTCGGCATCGAATGGCGCTCTTTTGACGATTGCATCCATGACACAGTGAGGGAGTTCCAATGATTCAGTTCTCTGGAGAAAATGGAATCACCCTCAATGGCGTCGTGATCGACGACCGCTTGTTGTTGCGCACTGCGTGGATGACCATGCTGTGCGCGTGCGCTGCCTCGATGGCAATCCACGCTCTTTCAGGCAACGCAAGAGCCATCCCGTTTTTCATATCAGAATCTGATTTTCCAGGGCTGGAACGAATCGTGTTCAGAGGTGGTTTGAACGCCACTGGATTAATGCTGTGTGGTCTAGCATTGAGGCTCCCCCATGGACTGGACCTCCCACACAACACACGGCTGAGAACGATCGCTCAAGCAAGCGGGATAATCACGGGCATCTCGACCATCTTGCTGTCTTGGTTTAGCATGCATGACCATCTTGTAATCCACGTCATATTTGCCTCGATTACGTTTGTTGGAGCCTATGTTTGGTCGTACACCATGCATGCCTCAAACTCGCACAAGCTAGGTAATGGCTATGCAAAGCGGCGAATATGGTTGACCATTGGAGGGTTGTCCTACCTCGTGATGAACCTCGCGCTTGCTGAATCTGCTCGCCAGTTGGTCCTCGAGCAAGGGTTGACAGGAGGCACCGAAGTGATGAACCTCGCTCAATCTTCGATCAACATCGCAGCGCCCGCTGAATACCTGTTTTTCTTCAGCGTCGTCATGATGTTAGCATCGTTTGACCACGACCTTGCCGAAGCACGCCAAGATGAACCAACGATGAGCGCTTAGTCGAATCGTCGCCGTAAGCGTTTGCTCCTTCTTCAATCCACGCCACCAAGCCGAAGGATTTTCACATCCAAGGACGAGAGCGGAACGCTCTTTGGATCAACGCCTGTTTCCACTTTTCCTTTCCACACACGAATGTGCATGTCTCGGTGAGAAAGAACGTGATGCACTTCCCCAAGGTAGGTGAGAGAATCAACATCAAGCGATTCGCCCATCACTGGACCCCACATACCCACAAGAATCCCTGTCGAACCCCGTTGAACCAGTTCTGGTAAACCATGAGCATCAACTCGGAGAATACACATCAAATCAACACGCTTTTTGGCGCGAACTTGAGGTGCTGGATATCGAGTTGGTTCAGCCATGCCTTGGCATGAAGACTGCACGGGGCAGGTGGCACAGTCAGGACGCTTAGGCGTGCACAAGGTTGCACCCAGTTCCATCAACGCTTGATTCCAATTGCCTGCGTCTGCTTTCCAAAGCGATTGATCTGCCCATTCTTGGACCAAATTCGGACTTGGGTTCTCGTTTGAAGTTTGGCGCGCCATCACTCTGCGAATGTTCCCATCGACACAGGCGACGGCCTCGTCATGGGCGATGCTCGCTACCGCTGCGGCCGTGTAAGGGCCAATTCCTGGAAGGGTTTGGAGCGTCTTTGAATCGGTTGGTAGAACACCATCGAAGCCTCCATGTTCGGAAGACTCACACACGCGCTTGGACAATTGGAACAGACGTCTTGCCCGACTGTAATACCCAGCACCTTGCCATAGATGCAGCACTTCCTCTTCGGTGGATGAGGCCATCTCCGCAACGGTTGGGTACCTTGAGTAGAGGCGTTGCCAAAAGACAATGCCGCGACTCACTTGAGTCTGTTGCAAGAGAATTTCCGAGAGGAGAATGGCCCACGGATCTTTCGTGGCCCGCCAAGGCAAGTTGCGCTGATGTTCAGCAAACCACGCCATCAATGAGGCTTGGTCGATGGATGGGCGCAATGAGCCACCTCCGATCGTCAGGCTTCAGCTTCTGCAGTTGCTGCTTTCTTTGCTTCAATCGCAGCGTCATTGGCCTTGATCTGCTCCCAAACAATCTCTGCAATGTCCTTGACTTCCATTTCCGAATCAATGGCTGTGAGTCCATCGCTGACCATTGTGGAACAGAACGGACAGCCAACCGCAACGGTCTCTGCACCAGTTTCTGCAATTTCTTTTGCTCGGATGACGTTCACGCGCTGATCTGCATCTTCTTCCATCCACATTTGGGCACCTCCTGCTCCACAGCAGAAGGATTGTTTTCCGTGGCGTTCGATCTCGACATCCACGCCACCGATGGCGTTTCGAGGAGCATCCAGTTCGCCACCAATTCGACCCAAGTAACACGGATCGTGGAAGGTGACAGACGGGTCATGCTTTGGATCAGGGAGTTTTCCTTCTTGTTGAAGGTGGTTGATGAGTTGTGAGTGATGCATCACTTCGATGTCTTCTCCGCCGTAATCCTTGTATTCCTTTCCAAGGGTGTGGAAGCAATGTGGGCATGAGGCAACAATCTTCTTGACGCCGATTTCTTCGAACGTTGCAAGGTTCGTTTCTGCGAGCATTTGGAACAAGTATTCGTTTCCAGCCCGTCGTGCTGAGTCACCGCTGCAACCCTCTTGCATTCCAAGAATGCCAACATCAAGGCCGGCTTCTTTCATCACGCTGATGGTGTCGCGTGCAACCTTCTTATTTCGCTCATCAAACGACGCTGCGCATCCAGCGAAGTAGATGTACTCCGCAGGCTCTGCAACCTTCACATCCAAACCTTCTGCCCAATCGCCGCGTTCGTGTGCGGGGAGCCCGTAGGGGTTCGAATCGGATTCGAGGTTCTCAATGGTGGCCATCAAAGGCATGATGGTGTCTTCGACGCTTTCGTCGAATTCCATTCGTTCCATCATCAAGTGGCGTCGAGCATCGGTGAGCTTGGGGACGTGATCGATGTAGATTGGACAAGCCTCTACGCAAGCATGGCAGGTGGTGCACGCCCAAATTGCGTCTTCTCCAAATCGGGCGATGATGTCCTGCTCAGGGGTTTCTCCTGCCATGAGCGCAGTGGAATTCTCATTTGCATAATGACGCACATCGTGGATGATTTGCATTGGGTTGAGGGCTTTACCGCTTGCGTATGCCGGGCATACATCCTGGCACCGAGCGCACGATGTGCACGCCCATCCGTCGATGAGATTGCGCCAAGTCAAATCAGTGTAATTGACCGTTCCAAACGACTCGATGTCCAAATCCTCAAGCAGGACTGCCTTTCCATCTTCGCCACGAGCCAATGGCTCCATGGTTGCCATGGGCCGCATGTCATGGAAGAACACATTCGGGAAAGCCATGACAAGGTGCATGTGTTTGGAGAGGGGTATGAGGAAAAGGAAGGTCGAAATGGCAAGCATGTGCATCCAATAGGAGGCAACAACAAGGAGGGTGCTTGGTTCCAAGGCACTCGCTACCCACGCCCCGATTGGCTCCCAAGTCGAAGACACACCTGTTTCGCCTGCCTCAACCACGAAGGAGGTAAGGGTGATGGTCATGATGAGCAAGAGAATGAAGTTGCCTTCTAACTGAGACTTTCCTTTGAGTTTCTCTGGGGTGAAAACGACTCGGCGCAGCAATGCTGCAACGCATCCAATCAGTGCGATTGTGTACCCTGTTTCGACGATTAAGTTCCAAGGACCTCGAACCAAATCAGGGAGAAGGTTGTGTGAAAACCAGTTTGCAGTTGCCAAATCAAACATGTCGGTTGAGAGCATAAGGAATCCCCAAAACATGAGCACGTGGATGCCGCCAGCAATTTTGTCTTCCAGAACCCGCTTCTGACCAAGCCATCCAGTGATGACCTCTTTGATTCGAGCACCCCAGTTGTCGAAACGGTCGTCGGGTGCCCCAACCATCACCAAGCGAGTTGCTTTGATGACTTGATAGAGGAAAAAACCGATCGAAATCGTTCCCAGAACGAGCAAAAGCAGCCATCCGGGCACGGGGCCGTATGACATTGAGAGAGGATGTTCCATCTAGCATCACCGTGGGAGCAGGGCTCCCCTAGTCACCTCCAGAGAAAACCAATGCTTGAATGCACCGTAAAAATACCATCAATCTCGCTGTGGTTTCAACAAGGGATATGAAGCGGGGGCACATGGTCTTGATGAGGGGGCTTGTAAAATGAACATCGAAGCGAGCGCTCCGGGAAAATGCATCCTGTTTGGAGAGCATGCTGTTGTCTTTGGACAGCCTGCTGTAGCAGTGGCTATCGAGCAGCGAATCCATGTCAGCATCCGACCCATTGAAGGCGACGACTGGACGCTAGAAGGCACGAAATTTAATCCAAGAAAGCACCCTCACCTCAACACCTTGCGTAGGCTGTTGTGGCCGAGTAAAGACGGCGCTCCTGCGCTTTCAATTGAAATTCACGGAGACATCCCTCGTGCATCGGGACTTGGCTCCTCTGCAGCGTTGAGTGTGGCCGCTTCAGCAGCAATGCGAGCAGCACGAGGCAGGTGGATCATCGAATCAGAACAGGGTCATGTTTGGACTGAAGGTTATTCGAGCGAAATCGAAGACACTGATGCCTACACAGGTGAGAACTCTGGAATCCGCACGGACATGTACGCAAAAAAAGAACGTCAACTTTTGGGCAATGAGGCGTTAGATCTCGACGAGTGTTCGATGATTGGTCATGCAGTAGAAGCAGCCGCCCAAGGTGGTCGAGCCTCGCCAATGGACGCCTCAACTTGCGCTCATGGTGGCGTTATTTTACTCAGCGATCAAGTCGAGTCCGACAACGATTATCTGTACCAGCGTCAATTGGAGATGAGCGATGGAATACGCACTTGGCAGCTGCACGACCTCGGCGTTCCGAAAGGTGGAGAAGAAGTCTACTTGGTCATTGGAAACACTGGCGTGCATGCCCCAACAGCCGATCAGGTCGCCAAGGTTGCCAAAGCAATTCAGGATGAGCCTGAACGAATGAAGGAAATCGAAACCATCGGCCTGATTGCTCGTAGGGGCATTGTAGCACTGAAAAACGGTGATTATGAAGCGGTTGGAAGGGCCATGACAGAGAATCAAGTGATGCTCAGAGGGTTGGGTGTTTCCTGTCATGAGTTGGACGACCTTGTTCGGGCCGCAGCCCCCTCTTCGCTTGGTGCAAAACTCACGGGTGCTGGAGGCGGCGGTTGTATGGTTGCTCTCACCCGCAATCCCAAGATCACAAGCGAAGCGATCAAGAATGCTGGCGGGGAGGCTCTCGTCTCGAAATTCGGCAACGAAGGAATGCGCCTTGAAACGCCTGATTGCGAGCCTTTTTGGTCCCCTCAAAGCAGTTCATCTTAATGCGTTTTTTGTGAAAAACGATGTTATGGACCCTGCCTTTTCTTTATATACTGGTTGACATTCGCTTTGAATATGACTACTGATGAAGAACGTCTAACCGTCGTAAACGTGGTTGCCAGCACCCGAGTTGCTGAGGAACTAGACCTACCAGATATCGCAATTCAATTGAATTGCGAATACGAGCCAGAACAATTCCCTGGTGTCGTGTACCGAGTGACCGAGCCAAAGCTCGCCATCCTCATGTTCCGTTCAGGCCGCGCAGTGTGCACCGGTGGAAAGAACGAAGACAACATTCACACAGGTATCGAACGCATGATCAACGACCTACGGGCTGCTGGCATCGAAACATGGAACCTCGACCAAGTTGAAATTGAGGTCCAAAACATGGTCGCAACCTACGCCCTTCACTACCCTGAAGACTACCCTGGAAACGACAAGTTCACCGGAGAACCACAAGCCGGTGTGCCTCGCAAATTGAACTTGAACAACCTGACCTTCCACCTACCATTCGACAAGGTCGAATATGAGCCAGAGCAATTCCCTGGCCTCATCTACCGCCTTGACTACCCCAAGGTCGTCTGCTTGATTTTCGGCAGCGGCAAGATGGTGATTACTGGTGCTCGACACAAGGACGAAATCCTCGAGGCTGTTGAAATCATCAAGGACGAATTGGCAGACTTACTGGAATATTGATTCTAAACAAAGTCAATCTCCAGCAGGAGAAGTGTTGATGTTCTATTGAGCGTGTGGCATAGCATGCGCCCGAGCGTGACGCGAGCCATTCCGGCATTTTTGCTGGTCTTCTTGTTGTTCTCAAGCGTGCAAACTCCACTGCTCCAAAGCAGTCTTGAAAGCCCGACTACGCCCCTGCTGTCAAGCAGCCATGACCCGGGTGTGAGCGATGTACCCACATGGCGAGTTGGGGACAAATGGATTTACTCCGGCATCTTTGATCCAACATTGCTTGTGACCAACACTGGCGTCCAAGCCACAGTCGGAGAAATTAATGGCGACACCACGATGGAGGTGCTCGGCATCACTGAACAGTCCGTCGACAACATGTCGGTGCTGGCCTATACCCTTCGCTCATCTGCGAACTTCGATAAGTCCGGAGTTTCGCTTGAGGGTTATGATGGCAACGTATACATCACATACAGCCAAACAGAATACCTCCGTGTCAGCGATTTAGCAAGCCTTCGAAGCGAACTTGACATGTACATTCGCTTCGTTCCATATGGAATCTCAAGCCTGACACAAATTCTTGGCGACATTACGATCACAACAAGTTACAGTCCAGTCTCGGAAACGTACGACTTCCCATTGCGTCTCGATGAACAGTGGACAACCACAACCACCTCATTCGCTCAATGGTCGGGATCAAGCGATTACATCACACCGTTCCCACCCCCAGTTAGCGACACCAACAGCACCACTTGGGAAGTGGCAAGCGTTGGAAAACCAAGCAACGCCTACGGCCAAACCATTGGCTATGGTGGATGCAATGCGTCGTATGAGCTTCAGTCAGTCAACAGCGATGGTGTGTCAACTGGCTACAGGTGGTATTGCCCCGAAGTATCGAATTACGCTTGGCTTCACACAGAGGATGACATTGGCCTTACCATTGATTTCCGACTCAAACGCTTCATTCCGGTTGGGGCGAGTGGAGTTGACGAATACAGCAATCCCGGTACACGAGACTTGTGCCTCAATGTGGACCTGGAAAATCAAATTACTGCCCTGAACTCGCCAATGGGCGTGTGGGTAAATGCCTCCGCCTCATGCTTCTCCAACATAGACAACATCGGAATTGAATTGCGTCACGAAACCACCGGTTCACTCCAATACGCCTCAACAGCAAGCAATGGTACGGCCTACTTTACGCTCCAAGTTGGCGATGCAAAAGACCCATCCGCCACCTTACTTGATTGGGCGAGCCATGGGATTGTCGCCCGAATCAATCCTTCGAGTCAATCCCCAACAACAACGGTTGGCGTCACCACTGTGACCCTCGATGAATTCATTGTCGGATTGGATTTAATCGCCAGCGAAGACCTGGCCAAGGTGCTCCGCAACCGAAGCGGAACGCTGACGGAATTGAATTCGCTTTCTGGATGGAATGTCCTTCCCGGTGATGAATTACTGGTCGAAGTGGGGGTGCAAAACAGAGGCATCACCACCTCAGTAACCTCGACACTCGATGTGACCGGGCCTGACGGGCAAACAACCGCTTACACGCTACCGCCCTTGGCGAGTTACTCCGCACACAAAGTCAATTTCAGTTGGACTGTACCAGATGATCAATCGATTGGTGTGCTACCAATCACTTGGAACGCTGACCCCAATGATGTCAACGGTGCTGATGTCAATGAGGGCAACGACATCGCACAGTTAGCCATGTTCGTAGGCAGGCTTCCAACGCCGGTTGTTGAAAACGCAACAGCACTCACACTGGAACAAGTGACCCTGAGTGCTGCCAACAGTTTTGATGAAGACGGTGGAGACATCACCTGTGAATTTGAAATTCCGTTTGATGATGGCACACGCACCTGGGATTACATCACTCTTCCTTCCGACGACTGCACTGTCAATTGGACTTGGATGGATGATGGCGAATACCCTGTACAGGTTACGGTTCTCGATGAAGAGCGTGATGAAACAACGGCCACTCTCCTAGCATCGATTGGGAACAGGGCGCCAAAAATCGAGATCAAGAGCGCACGAAGTGAGGCGAAGGTCGAACATCCGATCACGCTCTATGCGTACGCGAACGATTCGGATTCTGAGGACATTTGGCCCGGCGTGGTCGATGTGTTTTGGCCCGACGCTTTGTGCCAAGAAGGCTACTACACTCGAGTATGCACCACGACCGCTCCAACAGAAGGAATTCATACCTTTACTGCTGTCGGGACAGATGACGATTCATCGACAACCACCGCCACCATCGACATTCAATTCACCAATATCGCACCCCACGGTACAACCATCGCTTTGCTGATTGATGACGCCTTTTTGGAAAGCGATGAACAGCAAATATGGCAGCTGAATGAGGATGAAATCGTCAATGTGCGTGGCCAAGCGCTCGATTCGATTGACGATCTTGAATCCTTGACGCACACATGGTGGCCTGACGGTCAAGAACCATCGCTCATGTACACATACTCGGGCCGAGTGTCCAACTTCCCGATGATGTGGTCCACCTCTGGGTTGCACACCATCCGTTTGGAAGTGACTGATAGCGACGGTGTCTCAAGCGCAGTGAATGAACGCTGGGTCAATGTACGCAACGTACCGCCAGTGATTGAACCCCTGGTCTCCATTCTTCCAATCGCAGAAGGCCAATCCATCACCATCAATGGCAACTCAACCGACACCCCAAGCGATCGAGCAACGCTTGTGAAATGCTGGGATGTCGACCCTGGTATTGACAGCGATGATTTCGGTGGTGCAGACGATGATTGCGACATCAAGGGTGATGAATTGACCTATGTGTGGAATCGCAGTGGCACTCATACGATCATCTACCACGTCACAGATGACGATGGAGCGCAAACCAGCGAGGTCCTCACCGTGGAAGTGCTCAACATGCCTCCAATCGTGAGGTTGCAAAACCTTGCTTGTATGGCTTACCAAACTTGTGTGATGAGCGCTGAACAAACCATCGATTCAGCGAATGATATCGACACGTTGACCATTGTCTGGGACCTCGACATCACCGTTGACAGCAACGGAGACGGCATCAAGGACAACGACGCTGATTTAGTTGGAACCACCGTCCAACACATCTTCCGCACCTCTGGCATGGTGCGTGTCAAGGCCATGGCATGGGATGAAAATCCGGAACGACCCGGCCAAGCGACAATGGTGATCGATGTCGCACCACCAGAGCGAAACTCAATCGAACAAATCAGTGCTGGACTGATAGGTGAAGAAGCAAATTCGGTCGCACAGTTTGGTCTACTCATCGGAATCCTGTTGTTGTTGGCCCTGCTGACTCGAAGGCGAAAAGCGCCCTCTGAATCCCCTTGGGCTGGTTCTGAAGAAGGCATGCTCGACGATGCATTTGACACGCCTACAATGATTGAACAGGCACAAGCAAGACGTCCTTCAAGTCCGCCACCAATGAGCAATTTCATCCAAGAAACCGTGGAGCCCCCTCCACAGCAAATCGATCATTCATTCGAGGCACCCCCCGCACCTGTGCCTGAAATGGGAGGTGAAGAAGCAGGCCCGCCAATTCCAGAGGCAGGACTTCCTGATGGATGGACGATGGAACAATGGGGCCATTACGGCCATCAGTACCTTGCCGCTCAAGGCTCTCAAAACGCAACCTTTTCCCAAAATGGCACCGAACTCAAGTAGGAGTACCACCTCCGTGAGTCATGGGTCAACTTCGACCGATTGTTTTCGGACTAATTTTTTTGATGTTCGCGACTCCGTTTGGCGCTTATGTCACCTCGCCCCATTTCCTTGATGAGGATCACAAAGCATCCCACGCAGAAGGGTGGGACAAGGA
>Ga0228608_1000071_pt1 | contig 32057 bp, 25 predicted proteins | sample 9DmetaG_FD_190069 | JGI IMG/M metagenome (GOLD analysis project Ga0228608, IMG submission 190069) | Seawater microbial communities from Monterey Bay, California, United States - 9D | ecosystem: Environmental > Aquatic > Marine > Coastal | place: USA: California | collected 2016-11-15
TGTTTTTGTTGGCGCTTGCGCATATGTACCAGTTCTCGATTGATGTTGACAATTGATGCCTGAAGGGCCGTCACACCACCCCCACCATATCCGGCCCGCTCGCCTGTGGTCGATTGATTGGCAAGTTCACGCAGCACGGTCCTGTCCGATTGGAGCCGCGCGATTCGAACTTGAGTGCGGGCCTCGATTGAAGCAGCGTGCGCAGTGAAGAGAGCGAGCAAAAGGCGCACTCTGTCCCAGACTTCGACCTTGACCGCATCGCTTACACCAACCAGTTGTCGGGGGCTGGCGTTGGTGTGGAGAAGCACCAAATCAACGCCCGTCCAAGGATGGCCCTTGGTTCTCATTGACAGTTCGTCCGAAACGTCCTGCAGTCGCCCTTTACCAAAGAAAGTGCGTGGATCTTCATGGCCCGGTTGGTGGAGTGTTTCCACAATTTGGATGCCCATCGTTTGCACCAATGCGATAAATTCTGAGGCGTCTTCATTGCCCCTCAACAGCAACACGGCCTTCCGGCCTTCGTGGTTGGTGCGAGCCTCGCCGAGCGTGACACCCCCGGTCCCCGCAAGAACAAACGGGTCAGCGTCGTCCTTGGCCATGATTCTGCGTTGAGTCATCGTCATAAGAGTCCACCCCAAGGCCGCTCTATGGTCGAAGAGCATACCGTCACCGTCGAATGGTCAGGCGATGCATCCCTTGGAACAGTCTACCTTGCTGCAGCGTCACGCCCCCACTGTAAAGCCACTCTCTCAGAAGCCGAGGGGACGGCTGCACTGACGATTCGAGTCCAACACACATCGTTGCAAGAATTGCGAGATATTGTTGATGAATTGATGGTCGCCCTTGCCGATATTGAAGGTGAATAATCAATCCTTCAGGTCAAGGATAACCGGTGCGTGATCCGAAACATCAAGTCCACCTTGGCGCTCAATCCTCACGCTTTTCACACGGGCTGCTGCCGCTTTGTTAAGGAGAAAATAATCAATGCGCCAGCCTCGGTCTTTCACCCTCGCTTGGCCGCGATTTGACCACCAAGAATACAATTTTTTACCCTCGCCGACATGCTCACGGAACGCATCGCTCCAGCCATCGTTCAACAATTCAGTGAACCATGCTCGCTCGTGCGGGAGAAACCCGCTCGATTTCGCGTTCCCTTTGGGATTCCAGATGTCGTCTTCCGTGTGTGCAATGTTAAGATCGCCACAGACAATCACGGGATTGGAGTCATCGAGATAAGGTTGCAAAAAAGAGCGCCATTCGTCCATCCATCGTTCTTTGAATTGTTGTCGTTCCTCTTTGTTAGAGCCGCTTGGCAGATAGGTGTTGATGCAGGTGAAGCCGTCGTGCACTGAAACAAGGATACGTCCTTCAGAGTCATTTGCGTCAACCATTCCACCCATCCCTTGAGTAACGGAAGAAATTGGAAGACGACTCAGGGTTGCAACGCCGGAGTAGCCTTTCTTCTCTGCAGGATGGAGGTGCACTTCGAAGCCTTCGGGCCATGACCACCCCTTTGGCAATTGTTCGGGTAGGCACCGGACTTCCTGAAGCATCCAAACATCTGCATCGATTGAGGTAAAGTAGCCATTAATGCCTTTTCTTATGGCTGCCCGAATGCCGTTCACGTTCCAAGATACCAGGCGCATGGAAGGGGGTTTAACCGCCGGTGAATAAGTGTTCAACCTTGCATCTTTGAAATCAAACGGCCCGCATTTTGGCCAGATTCAACAGCTCCGTCGGCGAGCGTGTGTGTGCTTTCCACCCACGCACCGGCCAATACAATGTTGTGTTTGGCAAAAGCAAGGGGGTGAAGTTTGTAACTAGATGCTTCACAGAGAGAGATCTTTGCTTGCCGTCCTTCTTGCACAATGTGGTTTCGCCAGCCTAAAGCGCGCTCATCCAAGAACAATTCCAAGGCCTCCATCCGTTCTTCAACGGACGCGTACCTTGTCGGGCCTGCATCTTGCGCCAGCCCGCCAGCTGCAATGGCGGAAAGATGGGACCCTGAAGGGCCCAACTTAGGCTGAATCTGTATGTAATCGAGAAGGGCCATACTCCTTTCTACATCGATCAGTGCTTGATGCTCCCCCATCGGCTTTGAATCCAAAGCGACCTCGATGGTTGAGGCTGTAGTCCGTTCAAGTTTCGAAAAATGCTCTTCGGCCATCGCAGAGTCCACACCCGAGAGGAGGCGCCGAGCAGCCTTCGCTCCACACGCCAAGACAATCACATCGGTTTCAATCGTCCGACCATCGCTTAAGTGCGCCTTACCTTGCTCGATTTGGCTGACCTCCAAGCCACATTCGATGAACACGCCAACCTCATCCAACGCGGCGGCCATTCGCCCTACGAGCCCTGCCCACCCTTCATTGCTAACGAGCAATTGGCCCTTGTTGAATGAATCAAAACGTTTCATATCATCAAAGCCCCAATTGGAAATAAAGTTGGCACCTCTCGCAATCGGGTTGGTCAAATCGCGCGATTTTATCGCCCGTTTATTCTGAACAGCCTGTGACATATTGCCGGTTGGTCGAACCAAACCGTAGCCGAGAACCTCGGTTTTGTGCGGGCGCAGAGGCATTGCCGCAAGTCGAACTCGGCTCAGTTTTTTTGTCAATGTATGAAGTGGCCCATTCTTCATCAAAAGGTGTGGCCCATAGCCGATTGAAAAACCATCAAGCGGTTGACTGGTTGCCCTTCCCCCGATTCGCATGGCCCGTTCTAAAGCAACGACGTGATGGCCCGCACTGGTGGCTGTGAGCGCTGCTGACAGTCCTGCCAAACCGCCACCAATGATCAGGGCGCGCACCATAGACGGCCCAGATGCCTTCACATCATCAAACCATTCACAGGAAGAGAGGGCGGCATGTTCATGGTTGTTCGACTAACACAGGATAAATCATAGGCGATGCACAATGGACGAACGACCCCTCATCATCGATGTAGTTGACAACGGTGGGCAGTGGACTCACAGAGAATGGCGAATGCTGCGTTACCTCAAAGTCGATACCAAGATCATCGAGAACATAACGCCTGTCGAGGAGATGCGTCAAGTGGATGGCATCATTCTCTCGGGAGGGGCGGCGCGGGTTGGACTCACTGGGGAACTCGGAAACTGTGGAGCCTATCTCGAACTTGATGTCCCGGTTTTGGGCATCTGCGCAGGCCATCAATTCATGGCGAGATTCTATGGCGGCGATGCACGGGAGTCTCCGGAACCTGAGTTTGGTGCCATGCAAATCACCCTGCACGACGGTGGGGGCACAATTTTTGCTGGGACAAACGAGTCTCAAACGGTTTGGGAATCTCATAATGACGAGGTGCATGAAGTACCAGATGGATTCTTCATCACCGCAAGCAGCGAATCGTGTAAGGTCCAAGGAATGGAGAATGAAAAGGGCGATCGATTTGGTTTACAATTCCACCCTGAAGTCAATGACTCCGAGTTTGGAAAAGAAATGTTCGAAAACTTCGTGGAAGTCTGCCGCAAAGCGCGGGATTCTGCTTGATTATGCCTCTTCGTCGCCTGCAACCTCTGCAGATGAGTCCTCTTTTTTGAGGCTCATGGCGGGGAAGACAAGCCACAGCACTGGAAGAATGAACAACGATTGTATGTTTTTTCCAGCCTTAGCGGTGAGCCTTGACTCGAATTGAACCCAGGATGATGCGTCCTTGCTATCAGGCTCAGGTGCTTCAGCACGAACTGCTGATTGGTTGGCTTTCTCGACCAAACCAAGATCATAACCATTGAACATCATATCAATGTGAACGCCGAGGGGGGCCAATGACAGCTTGATCTCCGACGTACCATGAACCATCGACCCTTCTTCGGTTTGAGCGACAAAGGTTTCATTCGCCAAATCATTGTTAGAGGTGTTCTTCCTTTCATTAGAGTCTTCACTTCCGTCGCCACCTGTCAAATCACTCAGGTAGGCCCCAGGGAGGATCACAAGGAAACACAGCAGTACAGCAGTCCATGAAACCCCCCTTAGAGTCCCCCGGAATCGGAGCCCGAGCAGCATTGCCAGTTCAGCAAGAATCATCACCACGAGGCATGCTTTAGTAAAAAGTCGAGCCTGACTCAGGCGTTCTTCAGATTCTCCTGAATCAGTTGAAGAAGAGGAGTCGGGTTGATCCGTGGAAGTTTCGTTGGAGGGTGGTTCTTCGTAATCTCGTGTGAGCATGTACAACACAAACGAGGTGGAATTTTCCATTTTGACATCGATGAGGGTCCGCTCATCGTCGACCGCAACAATGGCCTTGATGTTGGTGGGTGAAGGGCGGCCCTCGGTGTAACGTCCATCAAACTGGACCACAAGCCAAGCCGACATCATGATGTGAATCACAATCAGAACCGTCGCTGCACCGCGAATCACCGTCCCTGCGGGGGAAGGTGATGGGCGAAGGGACATAGCATCCCCTACCGTTCATCGTACTTGAGGTGTTGATTCAAGCCTCTTTGCCCCGACGGCCTGCAACTAGACCTGCCAAGGAGATGATCGCAATCACTGAAATTGGCGACAATGCTGGTACGAGACCCGCCTCTTCTGCAAGTTCTTCTGCAGTTTGTGGGGGAGTATCTTCCTCGGTGGTGTCGTCAGCCGTGTTGCTTTCAGGCAAGTCGAGTTCTTCGGTGTCAATACCAGCTTCCTCAAGTGCTTCTGTGATTTCTCCAAGGTCGTGATCCTCAACATTGACGATGTCCTCGATGCTGTTCGCATCTTCTGCTTCATCGGCAGCGGTGCTTGCTGGAACGCCTGTGAGGTATCGGATGCTCATCTTGACTGGTGCGTCGTCAGAGTAGCCTTCTGTTGCTGGGCCTGCCATGATGTAGGCACCATCGTCATCCATTGCATAGACACCGACACCGACCATTGCAGCGTGCTCGGAACTCCACATTGGAGCCCACATGCCGTCGTTGTATGGGAATTCGGTTGGTGCAACATCTGAAAGTCGGTCTTCGAGGTTCATTCCAAATTGCTCGAGGACCTCTTGCAGATCAGATTCTCCCATTGCTTCGGCGATGGCAACGATTCTGTCGCTTGGTTCTGCACCTTCTTCAACACTGAAGCAATCCGACCGGGCGTCATATGGTTCTGATTGCCCAGTCTCAGTCAATTCAGCATGAAGGCAGTATTCGCCTTCCTCGAGCACTGAAACGTCCTCTTCCATGTAGTATTCATTTTCTGAGCCATCAATAGCCATGGAATCGAGGAAGACTTGATTGCCATTTTCATCAACCATTGAAACAGAGAGCGTCGCATCTGCTTCTTCGGACCAATCGGAAACGCGGACCTCGAAGTTGATGTTCATGCCGTCTGAATTTGAGTGGGCGTGCCCAATTTGAGGGCCAATCCACTGAGAATTGCACATCGAAGAGAATTCCATGACAATGTCTCCTGTGCTTGTATCGGTCACCGACCCGCTTGTGCAGTATTCATGTGAACCGTAGGATGCCGGGGGGGCAATTCCTGTATCGAAGCTCATTTGGCCATAGAACCAATCCATTTGCTGGTCGCAACCGTTCGCATCACAAAGTGTGCCTTGGTGTTGAGAAAGAGGTGTGCCGTCTTCGGACATCAAGACACCTTCAACGGTGTAATGGGCCGTAGCCCCTTCATCTTCAGCGGTGGCGCAATCTGCAGTGTAGTCGTTGATTTGAGTCCACGAAATGGTCGTTCCATCGTTGCATGTCCAGGTGTCAGTTTCTGAATGGCCTGCATCTTCATCTTCATTGTTCGCACAATCATTCGACCAGTCTCTGAGACTCGACCAGTCGATTTCCATACCATCGTCACAGGTGAAGGTTGCTCCTTCATCGTTGAAGGAAAAGAGAACAGCATTAATGTCCAAATTCATGTACATGTTCTCGCCATAGGCGCTCCAAGAACCGCTCATGTCCATCTCATCTGAGCCGTCGTAGCAATCTTCGTCGCCATCGTTGACGTACCATTCGTAGATCCACTGGTCGCCGCTGTCGCATTGCCATTGGTTTTCATACTCATCGTAATCGTCGCCGTCGTCGTCACCGCCGCCAAAGATTCCACCGATGCTGTCGCTGAGTTCATCTGCCACATCTTCTGCAACTGATTCTGCGAATGATTCGCTGGCTCCGCTGATCACTGAACCCATCATGAAGAACATGAGGGGGTTGCCAGGTGGGCAATTGGTGCATGCTGTGACCGATGTTGTGAGGCCTGCTCCATCACCGAGATCGACAGTAAGGGAGTCGCCCATGGAGAACTCCATTTCATCACCAGTGATGGTGTCTTCAAACGTTCCAGATTCTGTGACCGAGTCGGACAACTCAATGTCAAGTTCACCTGCATCAAGGCCGATGTCTTCGGTTGGGATTCCAGTGAGGGAAAAGGAGTAGTCGAGCGCTCCAGTGTAGGTGCCGGACATCATGCCGCAATGGTCGAAAACGTCCTCGCCGTCGACTTCAGCTTGCATACCCTCGTCAATTTCCCACTCTTCCAAGCAGTACCAGTTGGTGAAATCATTGGCCGACATTTCCACATAGATTGGGCTTGGGGATCCAAGACGCCATTGTGTGGCAGACTCTGTGATGGCATAGGACATCGAAATTCCGGTATCAAAGTCGATTGGTAGTTCTTCACCGCCACCTTCGAAAAGAGCATCGAGTTCAATGGCGTTTGAAAGGGAGACTTCCATCGAGAACGCCATGTCCGCTCCAACAAGGTTGTAGTCTTCATCGAGGTATTCTGTGTAGCTGATATCAACGGTTAACACTTGTTCGCCTCCGACAAAGGCGTCAACGTCGAAGGATGTATCGTCGTTGGAACCGAAGGACGCAGGTTCCATCCAATCGGCCATCAACACACCGTCGAACAACACGCCGTGACGGAGTGTGACTTCATCGGTGCGGCTCCAAACGGTCACATCTTCGCCATCCATGTCTTGAATGGTTTGAGGTGTGATGTCTTCGAAGTGGTGCACGTAGACATTCGAAGATCCTGTCAGGAGTTGGCCAACAACCAGATTGAGTCCTGCATCGTCTGCAGCACCCATAACTTCGCCGAGCATTTCTGGGAGGTCCAGGCCGGTGAAGTTGGTGAGATCAGAGTCGACGCTGGTCCAATCGTATTCAACACCGTAGTAGAATTCGGAGGCTTCAGTTGGGGTTGCAGCCACAGGCCCAGCAGGTAGAAGTGCGGCCAAAAGGAGGGTGGTCAACAACAGGCTTGGTGCGGTTTTACGCATGTTCATAGAAGGAGTGGATATGTCAAAGAATATCAATATGTCCCCAACAGAAATGTATCATTTTTCAAATTTATAGGGCGAATGCTCCTCGAATCAACATGGCGCTGCTCAACCTTTGGTCCCTTGGCCATTTTGTTCAATGGACCTTTGTTGGCAGGTTCATACCGATGGGGTGGGGGCTGTTTTTTGCCCTATCAATCGGTTGGGAAATTCTTGAATGGTTCCTGCCTTACGAGTTCACTACCGAAGAGATCAGCAATAAAATTTCAGATGTCGTGGTGAATTGTGCAGGATTCCATCTCGGAACCTCTCTCAAAGGTTCGCGAGACGTCTGAGTGGCGCTGAACTTAGTGGAAACAACAACCGATGGAGGTCTTGCCAAATTCCGATATCTTTATGATATCACTCCAATAGCACGAAATGGTCCTACCTATGGAATCTGCGACAACCAGCCAAGAACTCAAGCCCTCCGAATTAGAGATACGATTCAATGATGTATCGAAAGATACCCTGAACGGTTTTTTGGGAATTGCCATCCACTGGTTGGCCGTTCCTGCTCTTTTCCTTCTGACATTCATATTCTATGCTGGAGGAGGGATCGGCGTTACAATCGGAATTTTACTTCAAATTGTCATTGCAATCGCTTGGTTTTTGATGTTCAACAGTTATCTCGTCATCAATCCAAATGAGGGTGCAGCTCTCCAATTCTTCGGCAAGTATTCAGGTACCGTCGACGAGGAAGGATTTCACTGGCTGATCAATCCACTCTACGAGAAGCGAAAGATCTCACTCCGAATTCGTAATTTTGAGTCCGCGAAACTCAAGGTAAACGATGTAAATGCGAATCCGATTGAAATCGCCGCTGTTGTCGTCTGGAAAGTCGTCGATTCTGCCGAAGCCTTGTTCGAAGTGGATAATTACCATGATTATGTGCAAATTCAAAGTGAAGCCGCATTGCGCGCCATGGCGACAAAGTACCCATACGACATCATTGAAGACAAGGATATTGGCGGTATAGCGCTTTCCAGCCATCAAGAAGTCATCGCAAAGGAATTGCAAATTTCAGTCGAAGAACGCCTCAAGCGAGCCGGTATTGAAGTGCTTGAAGCACGCATTAGCCACCTCGCCTATTCCCAAGAAATCGCCCAAGCAATGCTCCGCCGACAACAGGCGAGTGCCGTTGTTGCTGCCCGCAGTGAGATCGTCAAAGGAGCCGTAGGCATGGTCGAACTTGCTCTGGAGCAACTCAGTCAAAAGAACATCATCGAACTCGATGAAGACAAGAAGGCCAGCATGGTGAGTAATCTGCTGGTGGTGCTCTGCTCCGAAACGGATACGACGCCAGTGGTGAACACTGGTACTTTGTATCAATGAACTTGGAATTTTGAGGTGTTCGCAAATGGATACTGCAGCACTCTTTAGGCATGCGCCAACCATTTTTGTCACCGTTTGCCTGCTCGCATACGTCACGTATAATTTCGTGAGAGGTGGTGCGTATGTTCGTGGTAAAGGTTGGCAGTCAAAGGTGGAGGCCCCCAAATCCTACTACCTCACACAAGGAATATTGATCTTGATTTCTTTCGGGCAAATAGCGAGCATTATCTTCTATTTGTACAAATGAGGAGGCATTCGGGTGGATAAAAAGAAAATTTTACTGAGGATTGATCCTAAACTCCACGACGCAATAAGGCGTATGGCAGAAAACAACATGCGTTCAGTGAACGGCCAAATTGAGTTCATGCTCAAAAAATCAGTCACTGAACAACGAGGTGAATGAACATGAATCGAGAGGACGGAGCGAGAACTGGTTTTATCAGTCGATGGTTTGGTTTCGCAGGGTGGAAAGCCATGTCGGTTCAAGCAAGAGTGTTCACTCAAATCGTGTATCGAGTGTTCTTTTTGTTGGGATTGGCAGGTTTGCTCATTGGCCATGGCCTCATTGTAGGGGACGACCCCGGCGGCTTTACGCTGATTGCAATGGTTGGAATCTGGTTTCTGCTGTTCCAAGCAATGGTCAATTTCGTCTTCATTGAAGGTTCACGCTAAACGGGAATTCACTGGGGCGAGCGAGGGCCTGTCATCTCTTCAGGGCGGACCCACGCATCGAATTCCTCGTTGGTAAGGTAGCCAAGTTCGAGAGCTGATTCCCGCAGTGTTGTGCCTTTCTCATGAGCGTTCTTTGCAATTTTTGCCGCTTTATCATATCCAATATGGTTGTTGAGGGCGGTCACCAACATCAGTGAGTTCTCGAGGTGATTGGCGATCGCTGATTCGACTGGTTCCATACCCTCCACACACTTGGTTCGGAAGGCACGGCACGAGTCTGTTAGCAATCGCACGGAATGAAGGAGGTTGTGAATCATCATCGGCTTGTAGACATTCAATTCGAAATTCCCTTGGCTACCACCGACGGTGATGGCCGTATGGTTGCCCATCACCTGAGCGCAGACCATGGTCATGGCTTCAGCCTGAGTTGGATTGACCTTTCCAGGCATGATCGAAGAACCCGGTTCATTCGCTGGAAGCGATAATTCGCCAAATCCACACCTTGGACCTGAACCAAGCCAGCGTACATCGTTTGCAATCTTCATCAAGGACACTGCAAGCGTGTTGAGCGCCCCAGAAGTGGCGACAATTGCGTCGTGTGCGGCGAGTTGGGCGAACTTATTCTCTGCTGTGCAGAATGTAAGTCCTGTGATGTTAGCGATTTCATCGGCCACCATTTGAGCAAAGAGGGGGTGAGTGTTGAGTCCAGTCCCAACTGCCGTTCCACCAAGGGCGAGTTCGAACAAGTCGTCAAGAGCGAAATCAATTCGTCGAAGGTCTGCATCAAGTTGAGCGACCCAACCTGAGACCTCCTGACCTAGCGTGAGAGGAACTGCGTCCATCAAATGCGTCCGGCCAATCTTGACGATGTCTTTCCACGCCTCTGCTTTTTCTGACAATGCGTTTCGAAGCGAGCGAACACTCGGTAGAAGTTCGTGGGTGATGGCTTCCGCTGCTGCGATGTGCATTGCGGTTGGGAAGGTGTCGTTAGAGGATTGAGCCCTGTTCACGTGATCGTTTGGGTGGACGGGAGATTTTGAGCCGAGGGTCCCGCCCGCCATCTCAATAGCGCGGTTTGCAATGACTTCATTCGCGTTCATGTTGGATTGTGTGCCGCTTCCAGTTTGCCAAACCCGTAGAGGAAAGTGGTCGTTAAGGTGGCCATCGAGGACCTCTTGTGCTGCAGCGATGATCAAATCGCCAACGGCTGGGTCAAGTTGCTCCAGCGCTACGTTGGTTTTGGCTGCAGCCTGTTTCAAAATCCCAAAGGCTCGAATGACGCCTACGGGCATGGTGTCTTCGCCTATATCGAAATTGATTAGGGAACGGGCTGTTTGACAACCGTAGTATTTGTCTGCTGGAACTTCGAGTTCGCCCATGGTGTCCGCCTCTATGCGTACATTGGCCATGGTGAAGCGTGCGGGTGGTACTTCTTCACCGTTCGTACGGATGTCCGCCGCTCAAGCCATTTGTGACTGATGCCTCTTGTTGGCTGTTATGCATTGCCCAGTGGGGGATATCTGGCGTCAATCTCACGGTGAATAGGAATCTATGCAAAGCGCATAAGTTTCCGTTTCGCGTTTGAGGAATAATTTACAAGGGATGCAGTAGGCTGTTTAGTCGGAATAAGTTTCTTCGCCGATGCCTGTGGTGAGTGCTCCATTTTGCCAGAGCCCTCTGTACATGAGCATCGTTTGGAAGGGCATGACCACTTGACCATCAGCCGAAACGGCAATCAATCCGCCCCTACCGCCCATCGGGTTGACCATTTCCAGCACCCGATGACTAGCCTCAAGCAGTGATTTGTCAGGTTGACGGACCTGAACGGCGAGTTCGTGTGCCGCACATGTACGGATGAACGCCTCGCCGACGCCGGTACAGGACACTGCGACGGTCTGATCGCACCATGTGCCCGCACCAATAATCGGTGTATCGCCAATTCTACCAACTGGTTTTCCCGTCATCCCTCCGGTCGAAGTCGCAGCGGCGAGGTGCCCATGAGCATCGAGTGCTACCGCACCAACCGTGCCCATACCTTCCTGTTCTTCGAGATCAAGGTCATGGTCGAGAACAGCGGAATCATCCTCGTCGGTTGAACCTGGGCGAGAATTTTGACTCTTCCATTTCTTCCACTGGGCGGCTCTCAAATCAGTTTTGAGCCATTTCTGATCGACATGCTCGAGGTGGTTGTTCAGCGCGAATTGATCTGCTGCACCGGCGTTTAGCATCACAGGCCAGCCTTTCTTCAACAACAAGTTCGCTGCACGGATTGGATGGCGGATGCGTTCGACATTCACTACGGATCCTGCTGCTTGGTCTTCCCCCCGCATGATGCTTGCATCCATGTAAATTCGCTCATCCTCAGCAAGCACAGAGCCACGCCCTGCATTGTAAAGCGGTTCGTCTTCGAGGGCCTCTACGGCGAGGGTCACAGCCTCAAGTGCGGTCAAATCACCTGATTCGAGCCGTGGTCCGAGATTTTTCAGTATAGTTTGCATGCAGGCCAAGCGTTCTGGATCGAGGTCTGACATCCCCCTCCATTCACCATCGCCGCCTGCGCCGCCGTGAAGGGCCAGAATGGCCATTTCTTCACCTCACTCAACAATTGAGACCTTGATGATCTTTTGTGGCTCTGCCGGACGATCACCAGGGAGTTTTTTGCAGCCTTCAATGGCTTTGACAACGTCCATGCCTTCTGAAACCTCGCCGAAGACAGCGTGGTTCCCGTTCAGCCAAGGGGTTGCCACTGTGGTCAGGAAGAACTGGGAGCCGCCGGTGTTTTTTCCTGCGTTCGCCATGGAGAAAATTCCCGGCTTATCGTGCTTTAATCTGAGAGCTGATGGTTCGCAAGGGATGTTCCAACCGGGTCCGCCTGTTCCTGCACGGCGGGACATTGGGTCCTTGGAGTGTGGGCAGCCACCTTGAATCATGAAATCTTCAATCACACGGTGAAAGTGAAGGCCGTCGTAATGGCCCATTTCAACAAGGCGGACGAAATTTGCAACCGTATCGGGTGCATTTCCGTGGTAAAGTTCGATGGTGATGTTCCCTGCGCTGGTCTCCATAATGGCGTGCATGACCCAACGAGGGCTCGGGGGGTCATGAGCATTCGCCTGTATGCAGGTTGGCGGTTGCTCAGTTTTTCAACCACGGGCGGAAGTGCTGATCAGCATAGGCACGGGCATAATCCGCAGGGTAGCCCGAGGCAAGCAGTTGCTGCTCATAGGCCAATTGCTCTGCAGTAATCGTTGGATCCGATGTAGCAAGTGTGGCTGCATCATACGCCTTTTCTTGTGCTGCGAACGCGCTTGTTGGTCCCTTCGAACGCCCTCTCAAGAGGAGCATGGAAAGCAGAGACACAATCACAAGACCTGCGATGCCGTACACGACCATTGGTGACATCCCAAAGAGTTCAGAATCGGATTGAACATCAGCAGGGCCCGAAGTTTTGTCGGAATCGTCGACGGTGTCATCGTCGGCGGTGCCATCGTCGCCCGGTAGCGTTGTGTTGTTTTCTCCATCAGTGGATTGGTTGTCTGTGCCGTTGTCAACAGGAGTGGTGCCGCCGTCTTGGACTTCACACCCATCTGCTCCAACTGCGGTTCCGGCTGGGGTTCCTGGACAAGCGTCCTGTGCGTCATTCACACCGTCGCCATCTTCGTCCACAACAGCTGCTGGGCAACCGTCGCCGCCCTCTCCGTTCGCAACCCCGGGCACGTCTGGGCATTGGTCGCCATCAGTACCAAGCGGGTTGTCGCCGAAGGAATCGAGATCGCTGTCAAGCGCTTGTGAATCGTCTTGGGGCCAGAGATCGTTGAGGTTGGAAACGCCGTCTTCATCGATGTCTGCGCAACCATAGCGGTCGATGCTGGACTCACCAAAGGTGGTCGGACAATCATCGACAATGCCGTCGCCAGTGTCCGTTGTGTTGAAGCCGTCACGGTCGACGTCGTTGGCCCACAGTTCTTCCTCGTTTTGAATCATAAACGCATCACCAATCATGACGTTGTTGTCTTCATTTCCTTCAGCAAGGTCGTCGTTGACGTCAATGGTGATCCTGCATGAGTACATTCCAGTTGAGGTTTCATCCGGGGTGGTGTAAAATTCTGAATCGGCACCGAAGGTGAGGTTGCCTTGGGTTGAAACGGTTGCTGATGTGGTCACCATACGGGCAATTTCGGTCCCATTTGCATCGAGAAGATCGATGTTTATGACGATGGTTGCATCGTTCCCTGGGCCTCGCAGGCTAATCAATTCCCAAGACACCTGGACTTCTTCTCCCGAGGTGTGGTTCCCTGGGCAAACAAGGAGATCGATCCCGACATCCGCTGGCGCAGAGCCAACCATGTTGACGGACATGTTGTACAGCCCGCTTACGCCACCAGCGTCGACAATGATTGTGTAATCTTTGGTTTGGCCTTCGTACGGTGTGTCCAGCGATTGGAACACCATGCCGTAGCTCGTGTTGTCCGCATAGGCGACAAGGTTTCCTGCTGCGTCTTGGAGTGTAGCGGTGAAAGGCAGCGATGTGTCTGCGTCAAAGGTAAAATCAAAGTTTTCATTATTGTTGATTGAAAATGTGAAGATGTCCGATTCATCAGATCCGGAGAAGCACCCTTCTCCGCCGATTGACGGATTGGTGCCGATGTTGATGCCGTTTCCAGAAGGAGCATCTTGGCCAAGACCTACATCGTTCTGTTGGCCGCAGTTGAATGAGTTTGGATCAACGCCTTCTGTCTCGATGACGAGTGTGTAGACTCCGAGTGAAAGCCAAGCTTCGACGCTGATGTAGAACGTACCTCCCGCTCCAGCGTATGTTGTGGACGATTCTGTTGTCACCGTTTCATCATTCGAACCAGCAAGGAATCCCCGATCAAACCATTCACCTGCGTTGTCCCGTAGGTACACATCGGCGTCTTGGTCTGGAGAATTCACGAGGGTAACGGTGAGGTTGAGGCCGGGGGATACGGTCACTTCGAACCAATCGGCATCGTCAACATCCTTGTGGACGCATCCAGTAATTGTCATCGACACATCTTGACCGAGGAAGGCTGCCCCAGTTTCATCTTCGCCGGCGTCTGACCCAGACATTCCGTCGTTTTGTGTCGGACAGGCGGTGGCTTTTTGATCGACAAGGATGCTTTCATTTGCTGCGGCTTCGTTGTCATCTTCTGATTTCTCATCGATGAGCTCGTCTGAATCAGACATGACAATCAATGTGTAATTTCCTCCTTGCGCGCTTGCGGGCACGGTGCCCGAAAATTGTAGTATTTGTGATTCATTGATGTCGAGCGACGGGATGCTCATGTTGCCTAATTCAAGATCTAAATCAGACAGTGTGCCGTCGACAGAAAGCCATGCCGTAATGGTGCTGGCCGGGGCGAGCAGGGTGCCCTTGTTGATGACTTCAATATCAGCGAGGAGCGTGGCACCGGCGCTGCTGGTCAGGGATTGTGGCTCCACACTGGTGACAGCGAGGTTGGCTTTAGGAGTGGAATAATTGGTCCACACATCCATGGTCCAGTTCACTCCTGTCCCTGACCGTGAAATGTTGACGAAGTACACGCCTCCAATCCCGTCGTAGTCAGTTCCTAGAGTGGTTACGAGTCCCGAGGAACCGACATAGTTGACGCTGGTAGAAGCCGCATCCGTCAATCGAACGGTGAACGAGGCTGACTGGTCAAGCGTAATCTGAGCTTCGATGGTGTGATTTTCTGGAACATCAAATGAAAACACATCATTGCCATCGATGCCATCGATGCAGCCCGTGTAGGAGTCTGTGACGTTCTGGCCCATTGAAGTCGATGCTGCTGACTCGTTGTTTGGTGCGTCAGCGCCGAGGCCCGCATCGTCGACTCCATTCGGATGAAGATCATCGCACGATTCACCGACAAGCATGACGCCATCGGAGGCCAAGAAATTGTTTGATTCGTTGTGTTCGGTCACGTTGTCATAACCGTCAGCAAAGAGGAGCCAATAGTAGGTCCCATTCGCTAGATTCGAAGGCAATTGAACATTAGTTGTTGTTGTCCGGCTGGTGTTTTCAGCCAAGGCTGCTTCCCCTTCAGATGTGGCAATCAATTCATCCGATAGTGGTGAGTATGACTGATCTGAGGAAAGAACGAATTGAACTTCGAACGCGTCCGATGTGGCATTGTAGATGTTCTCGACGACATAGGTGATGCTCACCAAGGATCCCGCTTGTCCAGTTGCAGGTTCTGTAATCGATGTAATGGTGAGGTCGGGTTTTGGAGGTGTGTTGTTGGTCCAAGTCCTCAAGGTGTACTGGCCGTCACCAGAGTAGACATAGACTTCAACAAAAAAAGTACTTGCGACGCCAGAAAGTGAAGTCGATTGGGTTGAGACCTTTTCGAGAGCCGTAGTGGATTCTGATCCATCGACATATGTCCCCGATGAGTCGATGAGGTAAAGGTCGAAGTCTGCGCCAGTTGGAACGACCAATTCAATGTCAACATCCTTGCCTGCTGTTGTGGTAATTTCGTACCAATCTTCAGTGTCGGTTGCGTCAACACAACCCTGGGTGCCTGTTGTTCCAGAATTAGGATTCGTGCCAAGGCTTCTCGAAGTGTTGGCATCAGAGCCCGCGTCACCACTTGAACCGCCATCGGATTGAAGGGTTGAGGGGCTGGGGCACGCGGCACGACCGCTTGAGGAACTTGTCTTAGGCGTTCCTTCGTCAAACCCTTTCTGGCCAATCAAATTTTGAGGTGCCAGTGGTTGTTGGAGTTCATCGTTCGCCGAATCATCGATCTTCAAAGTGGGTTCTTCCAACGTGGCAAGGGCTGCTGCAAATGGCATCATCGATGCAATCAGGAACAGCGAGGTGAGGCAAAGGGCTGCGCTACGGGCGTTCTGCATAAAAAAACTGCAGTCATGCTCCATTATGAAACCTCGGATAGAGGGTTTCTGCGGCTGTTGGCTTTGAACTCAAGCAAAAGCTCGCTCAATGTCTTCAGTGAGGTTCTCGAAGCGAGCACTGAGTTCACCCATTGCACCGTTGAATGCTTGCTCAGGAGTGAGGCTTCCATCGGTTTCGAAGGAGAACACGTAAGCGTTCTCAACTTCTTCGAGGGTGATGGCATCATCGAAGTCGCCGTCACGGTTTGTTCCCGGCCCAACTTGGTGAAGGGCGGATTCGAGGTCAATCACATGGTTGACATCGGTGATGGTTTTGTCCTTGCCGAACAATTTGGCGTCGATTGCCTTTCCATCAGTTGTCTTCAAACCAAGATCGAAAAGAACTCCTGCTTTCTTGGGTTTGTTGAGTTTAGCGGTTCGCTGTGGGCGGAAACCAATGGCTGCAGCAGCGGCCCACTTTGCGTGATCTCGGCCTCGGCCAAGCGTTGCAAAGGCGTAGAATTCGAGGAATTGACCCTTGGATAGGATGGTCAATGGGATTCGCTTGTGTTCGTCACGGATGTCGAACATTTGGTCGGAAATCGTGGTGAGGTCTCCGGCGTAAACGGTCTTGTAATCTTCCTCAGCGTCTGCTGTTGGTCCACGTGCTGAGAGTGAGTAGAGCACTTGGCAGGAAGGGCAGCCCTTGGATTCTTCAGCGAGGTCGATGCAGTTCGGACATGCATCGGAGAAGTGGATGCCTTCTTCAGGGAATGTTGGGATTGGGATCATTGCCAGTCGGTGAGCAAGAATTTCATCTGGGAGTACGTTGACAGATTCAAGGACTTCACCCTTGTTATCCTGGTTCACGCCTTGTGAAAAGTCAACGCGGTTGATGGCCAATTTTGGGACATCTGCGATCAGCGCACGGCGAATTGCATTCACTTGTGCAGCGTCAGTATTGGTAAGGAGAATGCGGATTGCATTCCCTTGTGGCCAGCCATCAACAATCTTTGCGTCCATCTTTTCCACCTTCACTATCAGACACGGCGGCCACGGCGGCCGCCCTTCTTCTTGGTACCGTCGTGAGCGATTGGCGTCACGTCTTCGATTCGTGTGATGGTCATACCGGCACGGGTGAGTGCACGGATAGCGGCTTGAGCGCCTGGACCTGTGTTGTTGGACAAGTTGCCTCCCGGTGCCCGGTACTTGATGATCAATTGTGTGAATTCCTTTTCCTTGAGGGCATCAGCCATTTTTTCTGCAGCGCGTGTTGCTGCGAATTGGCCACCGCTGTCCTTAGAGGACTTGACCACTTGCCCGCCGGAGCAGGTCGTGATGGTTTCAGCACCGGTCAAATCGGTTGCTGTCATGAGGATGTTGTTGTAGGAACTGAAGATGTTGATAATTGCACGTCGTGTCATCACTCGTCACCTCCAACGTCTTCTGCAGAAGGTGCTTCTGCTGCTGCTTCCTTCACTTCTGTAGCGAACTCGGCTGTTGCCTCTGGGTCGACTTCTTCGTCTTCGACTGCGTATTCTGCAGAGGATGCTCGTCCGTCGATGGTCTTTCGAATTTGGTGCTCTGGATCGTTCAAATCAGAGGACACGTGGTACTTGATGAGTTCTTCTTCATCTCGGCTCACAGTGTATGATGGGATGGTGACCTTTTGGTCCCCAACGCAGATGTGACCGTGGGTCACGAGTTGGCGCGCTTGCTTCATGGTTGATGCAAGACCCTTGTAGTAAACTTGAGCCTGGAGTCGGCGGTTGAGGATGTCCTCGGTGCCGAGGGAAAGAATGTCGTCAAGTGACGCATCTGATGCAATCAATCCTTTGCTGTGAAGAGAGCGAATCAAGTCGTCTTTCTCACGCTGGGAGTGGGAGATTCCGTCGTCTGCCATTCCGATCAAGCGCATTGCTTGGCGTCGATGTCGGCGAAGTTGGGACTTGGACTTCCAAATCTCACGCATGTTCTTGAGGCCGTGATTCTTCTGAATCGCGTGTTCTTCTTCGATGCGTTCTGCCTTCCACGGGTGAGAAGGTGTGTCGAACTTAGGACGTGCAAACTTTGGTTCTCCCATTCATCATCCCTCCAAATCACTTACTTCGCTGTACACCAAGCGTTAGGCCGCCACGACCGTTGGACCGGCCGCGCTGTCCACGAACTTTGTTGCCACTTGCGTGGCGAACACCACGGTAGCACTTCATGGTTCGAAGACGGTCGATGTCGTCTTTGAGCGTCAGAGTCACCTGCTGACCGGTGAGGTGGAGTTCGTCTCCAGTCTCAAGATCTCGCTGGCGGTTGAGCATCCACAATGGGACGGTCTCAGCATAGCCTTCAATGGCCAATCGGAGTGTTTCTTGTTCTTCGACGGAAAGGTGACCGGCAAGAGAAGAAGGTGAGAATCCGGTGTTCTTGCAAATTTGAACTGCTGTACGAGCACCGACGCCTTTGACCGAGGTCAAGGCTGTTGAGAGGGTCTTTAGACCATCCATATCGGTATCTGCCATTCGCAGAATGTACGAGAAATCTTCTCCCAAATCCTCTTCTTTCGGTCGTGCCATGTTGGTTCACCTTTATGCTCAACACATAGTGTCAAGCAGGTTTCGGACCAACCTCCCCTATATCAAGACCGCGACGCGTTCATCGCGACGCTGAGAGCGAGATTTCCACTTTTCATGAGTGGAAAATAGCCTCTAGCGGGAATGGGTTCATTCTGACACGCAAATGAGTAACATTTCATCACCCGGTTGCTGGATCAAAAATGCGTCGCGCCGGCCATGCCTCCGGCCAAGTTGGCGATCGATGGCTCCTTGGAGCTTTGGTTGTATTTCTGGGGCGACTGGAGCCCTCACGGTAAGCCGAGCGATATCGTGTTCGAGGAGGACCTCGACCAGTTGGTCCACATGGCCCAATTCAAGTGGCATTCTTGCCAATGCCACAACCCGGCCCGTGGCTTGCACCAGCAAGCGATCTTGTGGTGCATCAAGCCTCAGCGGATGGGTGTGGTGAATTTGTGGCCGGCGCCCTTCTACCACGCCCCAAGTGATTGACTCTTCCTTTGAAACCGTCTTGAGCCAATCATCAGCCAATCCACTCTCGACCAAAGCAGCATCGAGGATGCTGATTCGTTCACCCCGCCGTGGCGGACGATTAACTGCGGTTGGGTGGCCGGCGCCGTGCAAAAGACGGCGCCCCCCGTTGACCAGCGTTGGTTCATCGCCAAGGGTTGGCGGGACCCGGACAAACCGACGAGCGATGCCTTCGGATGCTGCGCTCCCGAGCCACAACGCCAGGCGGTCAACCCTCCCCCTTCCACGTGAAGTCCAGACCCAAGTGCGCTGAAGGCCGGGCCATGTCAAGTCGACAAGTGCCTCCACTTCGAGGCGCTGGTCATGGGTGAGGCGGGGTGAAAGGTCAAGCAACAAAGATGGGCCATTCCGTCCTTCTTGGAGAAACGGTTGCCAACCCGCAAACACTTCATCGAGGCGTGGTTGCATCTCATCGAGGCCGTGTGTTCTGCTGTTTCTCGGACGGGCTGGGTCGAGGTGCAGAAGAGCGATTTTGTCCGAGGTTGAACTTCCCAATTCACCTTGCAATTCAGACATGAGTTCGGCGCCTGCGCGGCCGTCACCAATCATGATTCGGCTTTTTGTTAACCAGGGGGCCGACATCTCGTTGCGCTGTTCCGCAATCGTTCGCAAATTGACTGCGCTTGCTTGGGCTCGATGAGGATCAAGTTCGACCCCTAAAGCAGGGCGCTGAAGCACCGAGGCGTGGGCGGCCAATTGGATTCCGCTCCCGCAGGCGCAATCGAGGAGGATCCCTTCCGGAAGTGCCGCTTGAGCAAGCAATTGTGAGCGAATCAGGGCAACCTGCCACGGCGTGGCTAGAGGTTTGCCTTCACTGGCATGGTAGAAAACAAGACCTTGGGGGGCCGTGGAATCCGGGGCCGATTCAGTGAGGCCGTCGCTGACGGCGGTTATCGGATTGAGCGTTGTGAGCATGTTGAGCCCTCATTGGCCAGCGACATCGGATCGCGTCATGATGCTCTCAAAATGGATGCCGGCTGATGCAAAGGCTTCTGCCGCGCCTTCCTCTCTGTCGACGATGCTGATGACGCCAACCACTTTGCATTCGGTGTCGGCGTGGATCCGTTGAACGGCTTTAATTGCTGAGCCGCCGGTCGTTGTGACGTCTTCGACAATGACGATATCTCCCCCAGCGGCAAGAGGCCACCCTTCAATCCCCGGAGGATTGTTTGTTTTCCGGCCACCGCGTCCTTTCGGCTCCTTACGAACCATGAACCCTCGACGGGGGTGATCTGCAGATGAGGCCGTAACAGCGATTGCTGTCAGAGGCACGGCTCCCAGTTCAAGCCCCCCGACATAATCAGCGCCCATGTCATCCATCCGGAGGTTCAACATTTCTCCCAAGAGGTGGGTGGATTCTGGGTGCATCATCACTGGCTTCGTATCGAAAAACCAGCGGGATGTTCGGCCGCTTGCAAGAGTAAAGGCTTCGTCATTGCCTCCATCGATGAAAGCAAGGTCGCGAACCAGTTCTACCAACCGAGGCCATCGGCCGTGTGTTCGAAGGGAGGGGTGGACGGTCATGGCTCAAGGGTCGGGACCAATGGAAATGAACTTTCCTTCCCCAATTGCTGTTGTATTCCCATCATGATGTGAGCGCGCCTCTCATAAACGGTCGCCGCCAAGCATCACAGGAGTGCTATGTCTTCAGAAGGTGCACCACGGCAAATCAGGGGTCATGACCCCTTGATTGGCGTTGATGTTTCTCGTTTGGAGGCTGAAATGGTTCGGTACCATCACTGGCTCGATGAACGAGCAGATGAAGCCTACATCATCGCTGAAAAGGCCCGTAAAAAGGGATATGATCACAAAGAATTCGTTGAAATCCCAAGGGCTGCTGACCTCGCCGGACGGACTGAGAAATTACTCATCGAGTACCTCGACGGGTATGAGGTGGCCGACGATATCCGCGAATTACTGGCTGAGCACGACCGTGAAACCACATCGATCATGATGGCGCAATCCGTCGCACGTGGCTTTCGAGAGAAGGGTTATGATTTGGTCACGGCAATCGATGTCGGCCTTCGTGTCGGCCTGGCAGTCCTCACCGAAGCCGTCCTGGTGGCACCTCTCGAAGGCATCAGTGAAGTTCGTTTGCTCAACAACATCGATGGGTCACAGTTCGTATCCGTGCACTTTGCTGGACCGATTCGGGCTGCTGGCGGAACGGCTCAAGCGCTTGCCGTCTTGATCGCCGACATGATCCGTCGAGAACTCAACATTGGTCACTATCAACCAACGGATCCCGAGGTGGAGCGGGTCAAGGAAGAATTCGGGCTCTACCGCGGCAACCTACAATACCGGCCCTCGCCGGCCGAAATCGATGAGATTGTACGAGCTTGCCCAATCATGATCAACGGCGAGTCGACCGAGCGCATTGAATGCGCCGGGTATGGCCGTGTTCGCAACATCGACGAGCCAAGAATCCGTGGCGGTGTTTTGCTGGTCATAGGTGAAGGGATGTGTTTGAAGGCACCCAAAATCCAGAAGCACACCGAACGATTGAACGTGCCCGGATGGGATTTTATTTCGAAATTTGCAGCCCGTGGTAAGGAAAAGGACGATGACGGCGATGGGCCGAAATTCAAGTCCCGGAAGGTACCAACCATTACCAAATTCATGAAGGACATCATCGCTGGCCGTCCAGTCTTTGGCGCCCCACTCGAAGCCGGTGGTTTCCGCTTAAGGTACGGGCGGGCCCGTCCGTCTGGGCTTGCTGCAGCATCAACCAATACCGCATCGATGTTAGCCATGGATGACTTCATCACAATTGGAACTCAAATGAAAATCGAACGGCCCGGCAAGGCCTGCGCCATCACGCCTTCAGACCACACAGAGGGGCCTTGGGTGGTGCTGAGGGACGGGCGATTCATGCGCTTGGATGATGCCGCCAGTTTTTCTTTAATCCGTTCGAAAGTTGGCTCGGTTTGGGATAATGGCGAACTTGTTTTGGGCTATGGGGAATTCATGGAGAACAACAAAAACCTTGTTCCTGCGGGCTACTGTGACGACTGGTGGGCAAGCGATCTGCTCGAAGAATTGGCCACAGAAGAGGAAGTGATGAACGCCCTTGGGATGATGAATCTTGAACGTGAGGATGCGCCTCAAGGCGTGCCCGGGGTGCATCCCGAGGATGCCCAAGACCCTGATGCCCAATTCCACAACAGAAGGAGATGGCATGGCTATCTTCGCCAACTGCGCCCAACATGGGAACAAGCCAAGGCGATTGCTCAGAAGTACAGGACATCGCTCCCACCCCCCCACAATCCTTGGTTCAAAGATCTTCCATTGGAATGGATACCTGGTGCCTTATCGATGATTGAGGGCAGCAGCATCGAGCCACACGGGACCACTCGCGGTCAGAAAGCGACCATTGAGACCGGTTTAGACGCCCTTCCGCGCCCTGAATCCCGGCAGTTAAGGATCGTGGATGGCGTCAAAGGATGGAGGGCTGAAGCCATGGATGTGTTGCGACCTGAAGTCATTTCAGGCTTCGAGGGTTACGACATTTGTGGACCTGATTTGCGCCCCATTGAGCCTCTTTTCGGTGGAGAAATCCCTGAGGTGTGGCCCTTGATCCAGCATGGTTTTGCCAAAGGTACAGCAATGATCCTCGGCCTTGGCCACCACCATGATGGTGATGATTTGATTATCACGTCCGGTTGGCCTGCTGTTCTGGAAGGTTTTGGGTACAGCTTCGAAGGGGACAAGCCACTGCGAATTGTCGATGCTGCGGCAAGGTTCACCTCGAGGATAGAAGAATTGCGCAGCGCTCACATCATCCTGACGGCTGAACGACAACGGTTGAGTGAACTCAAAGAGGCGAGAGCCACCGTTCGAATCGCTGCTGAAACCGATGCGCGCCAACGCGGCCTTGGAATCACTGAGACGGACCAAGTTGGCAGAGAAGCGGCAGAGCAGGTGCCCGACCCCGGGCCTGAAGACCCGCAGCAATACCTTACTGCTCAGATCAATGAAGACGATCACGCTGTCGATGGCATCCTTATCCAGGTGCGGAAAATTTCTGATCTGCGATGGGAGCACTCGGCCCCTGTTCGAGTTGGTTGCCGCATGGGCCGGCCTGAGAAAGCAGCACCCAGAGTCATGAATCCAATGACTCACGCCCTTTTCCCAATCGATTTGACCGGTGGGAATCAGCGATTGATGGCCATCGCTGCTGAAAAGCAAACCATCCGCGTCCAAATGGGTCGACGTGTGTGTTCTAAGTGCGGTAAAGAGTCGCCTTTTGTCGTATGCCACCACAGGCTTTTGGACGAGCAAGGAGAAGAGCGCGTTGGCGAAAATTGCAGAGGAAGAACCGCAATGCGTTCTTCAGAAAACAACAATCGAAGGCGAAGGGGAGAAATCCAATCCGTACGCCTTGATACGATTTTGGAAGACGCCCGGATTCGCCTCGGAATCGACCGAATCCCTCGCGCTGTGAAGTGCATGAAGAAAATTGCTTCGAGAGATCAGACGCCCGAGGCGATTGAAAAAGGATTGTTGAGGGCTAAATTTGAGTTGCCAGTCTTCCGGGATGGTACGGTTCGTTTCGACATGAGTGACGTCCCCGTCACCCACTTTACGCCGCGTGAAATTGGCGTTTCATGGCAAACCATAGAATCGCTTGGTTACACCCACGATGTCGATGGAGCGCCCCTTCAAAACGACGAGCAAATGCTAGAAATTTTTCCTCAAGACTTCATTGTCGCAAAGAATGCTGGTGAATTCTTCGTCCGCACGGCTAAATTCATCGATGACCTTCTTGTTCGCTTTTACGGCATGGAGCCATATTACAACGTCAACACGCCCGACGACCTCGTCGGGCACCTCATTTGCGCTCTTGCGCCGCACACCTCTGGCGGGGTGCTGAGTCGAATCATTGGTTGGGCTGACTGCTCCGGAGGCTACGCTCACCCCTTATTCCATGCTGCAAAGCGGCGAAACTGCGACGGGGACGAGGACGCGATCATGTTGCTCATGGATGGCCTTTTGAATTTCAGCAGAGAAATCTTGCCTGCGAACCGGGGCGGTTTGATGGACGCACCGTTGGTTCTTACCACGAGATTGAACCCCACTGAAGTCGACAAGGAAGCGCTCAACGTGGACTCTGGTTGGTTCTACGAACGTGATTTCTACGAAACGACCTTGAGTCAACCTCACCCAAAAACAATCGCTGAACGGATGGATTTCGTCGAGCGCCGGCTTGGCAGTGTTGCCGCAGTACGCGGGTATGGCTACACTCACGATTGCGATGCCATCGATGCTGGTCCAGCACTTTCAGCCTACAAAACGCTCGATACCATGATCGACAAAATGAATGGCCAGTTGGATCTTGGCCACCGCCTCCGCGGAGTTGATGTGCGCACCGTTGCTTCCAGCGTGGTTCGTTCCCACTTCCTTCCAGATTTGCGGGGGAACATGAACGCGTACGCACGCCAAAAGGTTCGGTGCCTAAAGTGCGCCCATTCGTATCGAAGAATGCCGATTGCTGGCAGTTGCATCCAACCGAAGAAAGCCTCCGGTCAAGGATTAGCAAGGGTCGGCGTGGCAAAATCTGAGGGCGGTTTGTGTGGAGGAAACCTAGCATTGACGGTGTCCGAAGGTGCTGTTCGAAAATGCATCAAGGTGACAAAGCACGTCATGGCGACCTATGGCGTGGACAATTACACCAAGCAAAATGTGGAATGGCTCGCTGATAGCGTTGATTCGTTGTTCAACAACGATCGAGCAAAGCAACTCTCGCTGAGTGACTTTTTGTGATCACGCATTTGGTGTAGGCGCTGAACTGTTGACCGCTTCTGATACGCCTTGGGCGTAGCGAGCGAAGTTGTCGTTGAACATGCTGGCCAATTTGTCAGCTGTTGAATCGTATTCCGATTTGTCAACCCAGGTGCTTCGCGGCTGGAGAACCTCGGAAGGGACGTTCGGGCATTCCACAGGAACTTCAAATCCAAACCGGTCGTCCTTGACAAATTCGACTCCGTCGAGATCGCCGTCAAGGGCGGCGTTGAGCATGGCTCGAGTGTGGCGGATTTTCATGCGACTCCCGACACCGTAAGCGCCACCAGACCATCCCGTGTTGATGAGCCAAGCAGTAGCGCCATGTTCTGCCATTTTTGCGGAAAGCAAGTCTGCGTAAACGCCGGGGTGCATTGGCATAAATGGTTCACCAAAGCACGCCGAGAAGGTTGCTTGTGGCTCTTTCACACCGATTTCTGTTCCTGCGACCTTTGCGGTGTAGCCGGAAATGAAGTGGTAGGCTGCTTGGTCCGGAGTGAGACGAGAAATTGGCGGGAGGACGCCAAACGCATCACAGGTGAGGAAAATCACATTTTGCGGGTGGCCACCTTTGGAATCCAGTGTGCGGTTTTCGATGAATTCGATTGGGTAGGACCCTCGTGTGTTCTGAGTCTTGCTGGTGTCGGTAAAGTCAGGAACTCCATGTTCGTCCATAACGATGTTTTCAAGCACGGTACCGAACTTACGGGTGGTGCCAAAGATGGCTGGTTCGTCTTCTTCTGATAGATCGATGAGTTTGGCGTAACATCCGCCTTCGAAGTTGAAGACACCATTCGAACCCCATCCATGCTCATCATCGCCAATGAGGGCGCGCTTTGGATCTGCGGAGAGGGTGGTTTTTCCAGTGCCCGACAGGCCGAAGAAAATCGCTGTGTTTTCCCCGTTGGTGTTGGCAGAGCAGTGCATTGGGAGGATGCCTTTCTTTGGCAAAATGAGGTTCATCACCGAGAAGATGGACTTCTTGATCTCTCCAGCGTACCGTGTGCCGCCGATGATGACTTCCTTCGCTGCGTAGTTGACGATGACGAAGCAGTGGGAATTGAGTCCATCTTCGGGACTTGCCTCGAAGTGAGGTGCGTGAAGAACGGTGAACTCCGGAGTGTGGTGCTCAAGTTGTTCTGCGCTTGGGCGGATGAACATGTTTCGAGCAAAGGCGTTGTGCCATGCGTTTTGATTGACGACTCGAATTGGCAGGGCTTCGCTGAAGTCTGCGCCGCAGTAGAGGTCTTGAACGAAGAGGCTTGGTTGGGCTGAGAGGTGCTCGACCACCTTGGCTCGCATGCGGACAAAGGTATCAAGGTCTGTTGAAACGTTGACGTCGCCCCAATTGATGTCTCCTGATGTGGACGCTTCATCGACAATGAATTTGTCGTTTGGTGAGCGGCCAGTGCGTTCTCCAGTCTCAGTCACAAGGGCCTTGTGAGCGCTGTAGGTCCCTTCGCCTCGCGCAACAGAAAGTTCGATCAATGTTGGTGCGTCTTGGTTCCAGTAGACATCACCAGAGGGGGTGATTCCATACGAAGAAAGGTCTCCTGTAGGAGTCCCGTGGGCTGCGGCCATGGTGCTGGGTTAAACAGGCCCTCTTTGTCCCTTTTGGCTAAGAGTTCTGTGAAGCCCCTGCAATCAGAGGTGATGAAGTGTGGCGTCGCACTTCGATTTGGCTCTTGAGCACGAGAATTTCTGGTGAAATTGGCGGCCGGCCTCGCCGGGGGCGAGAAAGCATTCAAGGGGGTGCAGAGAAGCACGGGGCATGGCTGATGCCCCTGAGGACGGGGAACCCCCGGTTCCCCCGCGCAACGATGTGTTGCGCAAACGGGAGTTTCAGAAGGCAAAGGGGATTGATTTGTCTTCCTTTATGGTCGAACAAGAGGATGAAGTTGCTCCACCTGCGCCTGAGATCGGGCCAGAGGAAGTCGATGAAGCGGTTGGTGAGATCGCTTCGATGTTCAGTTCCGGTCAAGAAAGCGAACGTGGCCCAGGTGCAGTTCTGCGCGATGGGACGGTCGCCAATGCTCCGGAATTGGACAGTGTTGAAGACCTCGCCGTCCATGGAGAGCGCAGGCTAAGTCTCGGTCTTTTGGTCGCCATGGTGACAGTGTGGTCTGCCATTGGCGCCGTGGTTGGAACGGTGCTCCCTCCAGTTCCAAGCGGACTTGGACTGATGTCCATGGGCTTACTTGGCCTGTATTTGGGAGAGCGTTGGATCCCTCGACCCAGCATGAGGCTGTTAGGAGTAACTTGGGTCATCATTTCGATGAAATTATTCTACGGACTTGCGCTGGATGCATGGCATTGGGGTTGGTTTGATGCCTCGCCCCTTGGAGCGAGCGAAACGCTCGGCGTAGCCCTCTTAGCAGTCATTTCAGGAAACATCTTGATCGCTCAACGGCATAATGAAGACGCCATTGCGGCTCAAGCAACTCTGGTTCTTTTGGTCGTTGGAAGCGCCGCTGGCGCACTCTACGGGCAATGGGGCGTTGCGGTCATGATTGGCCTTGGTACCCTCTTGATGCATGGGCTTGCCTTCATGCGAACATCGGGCAACCTTGCGAGCCTGGGGATTGCTTCTTCCTATCTGTGGGTCGGCGTCCACGCATTATCTGACAATTGGAATTTCTTCGGAGTCAACCTCGTTCCGTTCGAAGACGATTTGCTCCTCTTCCTTTTGATGGCTGGGGTAACGGCCACCAACGCCGTTGTTGCCGCTTCATTCGTTCGTGCTGAAAATTGGTTCTCAAGTGCGCTTGAAGCCCTCGGACTCGGGAAGCCCGCCTTGTGGAGCGTTTCGGTCGGACTTGGTATGATTGGAGCCCTATTCGCCATTGCCGCCCATCGCTTGGAGACAGGTTACGCCTTGGCACAGTTGCTGCTGTTGGTTTCGGCGTTCAGTGCCTCGTACCTCGTTGTGCGAGGCGTACACATCAAACAGTTAGCGCCGTTCGTTCTCTACCCCGCCCCAGTGATGCTGGTCGGTCTTTCCCTGCTTGAGTCGGGAGCTTTTGATACCGCCTTTTTGGGAAGTCTAAGCCCGTATAGCCTCTATGCTGCCATCACCGCAGCATGCACCGCCGCAGCTTTGCTACAGAATCAAACTTCAGTTTCTGACCACGTGCTCTGGATGGGCGGTGGCGTGATTGTGATCCTGCTTACCTTACTGATTCCTGCGGGGGAAGTGGATGGCAATGGGCGGTTGTTGCTCGTCTCGCAAGCGGTTGTTTGGATTGGCCTCTCATGGCTTGCAGTGCGACGGAATTCGCCGTCAATTGCCGGTACTGCCGTGCTGGCGCCATGGATTTGGTTGATGTTATTTGCAACCGATGCTGAATCCCGAATTGTCTCAATGGACCTCATCCCCATCGTCCTCAATGAAGTGGACCTTGCGCTGTGGATGAGCGTGCTGGTTGTCCAACAAATAAGCGTGAATGTCCATCAAGGAGAGACGGGTTTGAACCTCGCTGCTCGGCTCGCAGGTGCCTCAGAAATTGGAGCTCGGTTCAGAGACTCTGGATTTGCCAAATTATGGAATTTGAGTTTCGTTCTTTCTGTTTTCGTGGTGTGGGCCGTTGCGCGCCCCGGTAGTTTGCCAATGCCTGGCCTGTTGGGCGTGATGGGCATACTGCTCTTTGGCCACGCCCTCATGGTTTGGCGCGGACGGCACATGGGTAAGCCACGAAGTTTGATGACGGTGTGGGGTGTTTTCGCACTGATTCTGGTTTGGCAGTACGGTCAGTCTGCATTCTGGGCCATGATCCTCGTTGCTTCATGTGGATTGATGCTTCTGGCAACCGACCGGCGAAAGAAGGAAGGAGCGAGTTTGGCCGATCTCGAAATCGCTGAAGCATTACCTGGCCGCCTGCTCACCCTGATGCTTGGTTTCTTGAGTGCTTTTTACATCGTCATCAGTCTTGAGCCCGTGACCAATATTGAGTTGACCGGGGCTGAATCCATGCTCTCACCTGAAGCAAATCTAGTCGTGTTGAGTGGTGTTGGGCTCGTTGCATTGGTGCTGTACCTGAATCGGGCTGCAACCCTCGAAAAATTACTCCCTCCTGCCTTTGCAGCACTCGGCCTGATCGTTACAATGGGACTGGCGGGGACCGTGCTCAATCTTTCCTTGGTGATTCTTGCTGCAATCCTCGCCTTTGTCGGATCTGGTGTGTACTTGGCAATTCAAGGAGAATTTCGAGCCGGTTTGCGCGCCCTTGCGAAGCGAGATAATCGACTGGCTCGAATCCAAGAAAAAAGGGAGCGAATGGAAGCGTTCATTGCAACCTCGTCCACCGTGGAACAAGGCGAAGTTGTACTGGCCGCAGAATCGATTCCAGACTTGGAAGATTCCGACCAGGAAGACACGCGGACGACGCTGCGGCTGATTGACACCGAATTGCTGGACCTTGCAGAAAAGCAACGAAAGCGTTCCAAAAACTGGAGCACATCTGGGCGTCACGATTTGGAAATCGGTGACATTCATCATCAGCCAGTCATCACGCTGATGTTCTTAATCACGACAATTTTGGCAACCACCGTCATCTCGTTCATGACCGGCGCCACGTTGCTTGCGCTCGGATTCGGAGTCATGCTATCATTGATGTTTGTCGGAGCCGCCCGATTGAGAGCAAATGAAATCGGTTTACGGCTCCCTGACATCATGGGGATCGAAGCCCCGATCGCTGTGGGAATGGCTGGACTCGTGTTGATCCATGTCGCTGGAAGGGCTTCAAATTCTGTGGTTGAATTGGACAGCACGGCCCATCTTCTCGTCCTTCTCATCGGTTTGCTCATGCTTTCTGGTTTGGGCCTTATCGGCCGCAATGACTTGGGCCTACGACTCCCCAACGCATTGGAGGGCGTTGTCTTCTTGGCCCTCATGGACCGAGTGGTGTGCCTCTTGATTGGAGGCGAAGTCCCGATCCCGTTCGCTACAGACCCGTTCGCTTCGCTTGGCACAGGGTGGACCGTGCCTCTTGTTGGAGTCGAGACCATTTTGATTGGAGCCGTGCTCGGTTTCGATTGGGTTGAAGGGAAGCGAATCAAGAAAAACATGGCGGATCATCGGGGGGCCTCTGGACGGGCTGCTTGGGTGCTTGCTGTGAGCGTGCTTTCGTTCGGCCTGGCTGGTTTGTTGGCCTTGGCCTGCACCGCGCGACGAAGTGTGTGGTGGCAACAACCTGCACCAGCACTTGTGGCATGGGTTGGTTTACCGGTTGTCGGCCAGGGAATCATGGCATGGTTGCCCTCCCTGCTTGGCGTTGACCCGTTGCCAATGTACCTGGTGACGTCTGTTATGGCGTTCATCACCATTGGTTTCATCGCTTGGGCCGTCATCAATCGAGTCGGATTGTGGTTGCCGTCCGGGCTATGGGCTCTGCATATCCTGTTGTTCGTGGCTTGCTTTGGATTCCCAAGCTTGGTCTACGCCGTTGTGTTCATCCTCATCGCATCGACCGTTTCGTGGGTGAGTGGCATTCTGACCCTCAGAAAGGGTTGGCGCGTTGTGGGGGCGCTTGATTTGGTGTTGGGATGGATTGTCGCAGCCATCGTGCTGATCGGTGGCTCCTCAGTTGGCGGTCTACTGGCCATCCTGCTCGCCTCCGCTGCATTGTTGGGCGTGGTTACCTGGCTCACTCAAACCTTCGAAGGCGAAATGGCAAACGAGTGAACCAATCACGTTCGCATTGACGACGAAAGGTGATCTGTGAGGGACTTCATCAGATGACTCATCTTAGATGAATCAATGGATGGTGAAAGCCTTAGTGACACGCTAATCTTAGCCTGCGTACCGCTGTTGCGAACGCCCAAAGACGCTGGAAAACCGTCGAGATTGAACGACATCAACATCAAATTAGCCTCGCCGTCCAATCCATGCCGGTCCCAGTCACTCACCTCGCCTTGTTGGGCGAAGAACGTTTTCGCCATCGTTTCGATTTCATCAGCGAGACCGTTTGAACCCGTCCAAAGGCCTCTGTCCACATCCTTCACAGATTGGCGGCTTTTCCAACCGCGAACCATGTGCTTGGTGGGGTCGTGTACTGAAAATGCCAAAAGGTAAGCTACGAGCGTAGCGGCGCCATCACCAACGAGGGCCCAAGCTTGCTCATGCACAGGGTGGGCTGTTGCCAAGACGATGTGGCCTGAATCCTCAACACCGATGCAGCGGGGCAGATGTGGTGATTGGGAAAGGGTGGGGGAAAGGGCCTTGGAAAGCCAACGATCGCCAACTGCTGTTTCGTGTATTCGCACATCTGTGGGATGACGGTTTGCTGTGGAGAGAAGCGAAAGGTCGGATTCGATGCTGGCGGCAAGGTCCCATGAATCAGGTGATGCGTGTGTCCCCGCGCTCAAAATCGCATCACCAATCGCATCTCCATCGACGACCATGTATCCAGTTTCTGTTGTTCTGATGATGAGGCAGCGGTCTCCATCACCATCGAGAGCCGCTCCGACAAGTGTGCCCGCAGGCGCCGGTGAGAGGTTTCGCAACAAGTGGTGCGGTGATGTTGTAGCCTCATCGAATGTCCAGGTTTGTGTGGGTGAAAAATCCCCGGCTCCGCAGTTCAGGTTCAACGCCTCTGCCTCTCCACTGACTTCGATGGTCGAGATGCCGCGTGCGGTGAACCACTGTGAAAGCCATGTATGGGCGAAGCCGCGTGAACTGTCCAGAACAAACGGGTTGGCGAGGCAAGAATCATCGAAACCAGTTGAGCCTGTGAGTGATTGAAACTGTTCATAGCGCTGAGCAAGCCATGTTGAATGAGCGTCTTTGCTGTTGGAATCAAGGGCGTTGGGTTGTCGCAGTTCAGCGGCTTCGATATCGTCGATTTCCCGCTCTTCTGAGGCGAGGGCATCGGCAACCGAAGAAATATGATCTTCGTATTTTGGAGATGTTTTGAACCCGTTTGAATCAAAAACTTTCAAACCCGAATCAGACACTGGATTGTGGCTCGCAGTGATCATGCAGCCAAGTCTCGCCCTGTGCGAGAGCAAAGCGCGGTGAAGTCCTGGCGTAGCGCATAAGCCGTGATGAACGACGGT
>Ga0228608_1000075_pt1 | contig 31494 bp, 29 predicted proteins | sample 9DmetaG_FD_190069 | JGI IMG/M metagenome (GOLD analysis project Ga0228608, IMG submission 190069) | Seawater microbial communities from Monterey Bay, California, United States - 9D | ecosystem: Environmental > Aquatic > Marine > Coastal | place: USA: California | collected 2016-11-15
AACATATTTATCCCAACCACCATCAGGATTAAAGTCATTACTACTTACTCCTTGCGGGTTTGGGTTAGGAGAATTGTTTCTACTCTTCCAAACTAATCCTCTAGAATTATCTGGAAGATTATCATGTTCTACATAATTATTTACATAAGAACCTTTCTTTGAAAAGTCTCCTCCGAAATAACCTAACTGATCACTATTCAATGAAGAGCTAGTTTGTTCCCAGCCTTTAGATGTAGCATAGTTAATTCCATAACCTACCGCATTATACATAGCAATCGTATTAGCGCTAGCGTCTTGGTGTAGGAAATCATCCAGAGTAGTAGACTCTATTCTTAAGTCTGAAGCAGTACCATTTTCATTAATAACTACTTCGCTAGATTTCAATCTAATCTCAGAAGATGAGCTATTATTAGGTCCACGCAAATATGTTACACCACCATTATTTGATGACACAAAAGTATCAAGACCGTCAGAAATCATCATATAAGCACTGTTAGCAAAATCACTACGTGTTATGCCATTGTAACGATCTGGATTGTTTTTCCACGGCTGTATAACAATAGTTTCATCATTGTAAGCAGGAGTTGAAGCTATAGAACTAAAGTGACTATCACCAGCAAAGTAATTTGTATCACCATGATGAGATTGATAAATACCAAAAGAATGAGCAGTGCTAGTAGGATTTGCACCCAAATGTAATCCATAACTATTGGTTATAGTTCCAGTACCTTGATTAGTAGGTACAGTCTTTATAGAATATAGATTATTTATAACACCATTATGTGAAGTATGACCTCCAGCATTAGATCTAATGCCTATTACTTCATTAACTGTTCCAGCGTAATCGTGGAGTGCTACAAAATTTCCAGCAATTACATATCCAGAATCTGTCTTGGTATTGTAAACTTTCTTTTCTGCTCTACAATTAAATGCTGTTTGAAAATTAGTGCTGTTTTCTGTAACAAAATCTCTACCAAAAACAGAAGCAACGCGAGAGTATCCATCACCTGATACTTGTGTAGCATAGTTTGTTCTATCAGCCCGAACATAGAACTTAGTATTAAGTCCATCATTAGTATAACCAACATTTACAGTATTGGTATTAGCATCGCACAGAAGTAAATAATTATCTACTTCGCCAAGAACTCTCAAGTCGTGATTATCTTTAGCTCCATTGATTAAGGTCTCTGATGGACCTGTTGATATTCTTTGTTTAGTAACACCCGCAGTATTAAACGTATAGAATTGAATAAAGCTTCCGGGTTCTCTATTAGTAGTGATGAGCTTAGAAGTTGCGTTAGATTCAGCAGAAGCGTAAAACTGTATGTTTGCTCCATCAAAGGCTGTGTGACCAGAGTTATTATTTGTAAAGTGTACTTCGGGAAATCTTGAGGAGGCGAGATGCAAGCCAATCTCATTACCTACAGTGTTGGGATTAGATAGTAAAGTGTCAAAATTTCCAATTCCAACTTTACCATCGGCAGTAATTCTCATCCTCTCAGTGGAGTTAGTAAAGAATCTTTGTTTTATATCTCCAGAGGTAGCTATGTTGAAACTGTCTGTACTTACACCAAAACCAATAACACCATCACCAGCTACATCGTATAATCGTAATTTATTTGTTTGTTGGTCTGCATTAGGAGTTCCCGTAAGAGCAGAAACAGTAGGAGCTATTGAAACCAACGATCCTGTATTAGTTATAACGCTTTTAACTAGATCTAAGTTGCTAAACTTAGGAATAAAATTGTCTGTTCTCTCAGAAGTTTCTGGATTTAAATATCCTTGGTCTGCGTGATTACCCCAATCAAAAGCAGTGTTCCAATTTGTAGAGTTGTCCGTAACTATAGAATAAACGCCAGCCCCATCTGTCTTCATCAATCCTTCACTTGTAAATTGATCATCAGAAAGCAAGCAAGATAAATCAACATTAAAAGTACTATCGTCGTCTCTTGTAAATGTAACCTGTCTGTCGCTGCATGATATACTACCGCTAATTATTTTTGCTAAATTGGTGTCATCATATAATGGACTAAAATCCAATGTGAACGTTGTATTATCGTCTCTTGTAAATGTTGCAATACCATTAATATCTAATGAGCCACTTACTAACCTAGCCAAGTTGGTATCATCTATATACCAGCTCATATCAATGTGATTAGCAACGCCTAGCTCATCTGTATATATAAGTTTTTCGTTTGTTGCGTCTGAAGTTAAACTAGTTACAGTTTCAGCTTTACTAGCTGTATTTTGCGTAGTACCATCTGGAAATTTAATTCCAGCATAATCTCCATCAAATCCAGTAATTAAACCATCAGTATCAAGGGCTACAGTTTTATCAGCTGGATATGTAACAAAGACAGTAGACACACCTTGAAGGTCTACTTTGTTATTACTATTACTACTAAGTAATACAGTGTCTCTAGATAAAGTATTTGTAGAACTAGTATATGTACCGATGCCTATTTCAAACTTTTCATAATTTTCAATTGCATAGAACGTAGTATTACCATCGCCCACACCCTGTTCAAAAGTCTGAAAGCCAGACAAAGAGCCATCAAGTACAACACTAACTATGCCGGTGGTACTGGACGTTTGTTTTACTCTATCAGATAATTTAAACATTATGTTGTTTTTCTCTCTGCTTTGAATATAGCAAGTTTTATTATTTTCTTACCCACGTATTTGAAATATGGTAAATTTCTACTCTTGGCCTCTTCTTCCATCCAAGACGATATTTCCTCTACGTTATCTTTTGCCCACTCTACACCATTCTCGTTTATAATCTTTGCCCTTCTATTACACTTACACGTTGGAGAGCTATTAATGCCTATTAAAGACAGTAATTTTTTTAGCTCAGTTCCAACCCCTTCTCCAATCTCTGGAGGTTTTATTTCCTCGTTTATTGGATGGTCTGGATGATATTTTGGGTGAGGGTATGATTCATGATCTGTGTCGATAGTCCAAGTGTCTCCATCTTGGGATACAACACATGGCATCACATCTTGTAAGTCATAACCTCTAGTTCTACATCTGTGTAATAAATTATTCTTATCCGTAGTAATTAAACTCATAATTATTCCTCCTAACAATCGGCATCATATTGTACGCTATTTTCTCCACCCATATAACCATGATAAGCACAATGATAAGAAATAGTACCAAAATCAATCTCACCATTTGAATCAAACCGTTCATCTACCATAACTCCCAAGGCTCCCCACCAAAAACGATACGTAACTCCATCCACTGAGCTTTCGACATACTTCAATGGCTCTCCTGCGAAAACAAGAGATCCGGGAGTAACAGCATTTTGCGACAAACCCTTGCCATTTATAAAGGCTATAGGATGATCTTGTGGAATATCTAAGAAGTAATATAAGCCTTTCTTGAGTTTAAGTATTTTATCACCACGCCACTTTTGTACAAAATTTGTTGAACGAAATACATATACATTCTTGCCACCAATTTCTTGTACGTCAACTTTCACCATAGTGGGGATACACTCAGCAGGTCTATCATCTACAGGTGGTAATGTTGGCAGAGCCGTTGTCGTTGTGGTTGTAGTATTAGCAAAACACAATTCACCCTTATAAGAAGGTGGTAGAGTTGTAGTAGTAACTGGGTTAATTTGAGCTAAGTCATAATACTGTTGTAATGGTATGCATATATTAAGATAACCATCTATAGGTAAACTTTGAGGGAGATTATCACAGCAAGGATCATAACTAGGTCCAAAATCACAAAGGCTTTTAAATTCAAATATATATGAGATGTTTGGATCTATACTAGGATTAGGCTCTCTATCTTGTCTTGTACTAAGATCAAAAGTTAAAGACTTGCCAAAGTTAGTTGAATATCCAAAATTTCCTAATAAATCAACATATACTGGTGTTCTAGATGGGTACTCTAATATTCTTAACTGCACGACATTATCAACCACTATGTCTTCACCGTCTGTTCTTGTTAGCTCAAGAGATTCTGGAGTATATGGATCAGTAGCATCTAAGAAGTTAGACGTAGTTGTAAAAGTTTCTTGGCTTTTAATGTGTACGCTTTGATTATGAACCAACAAAGCGCTTTGACCTGTACTCTTGGGAGTTACAGACATATAGCTACCTGAAGGCAAAAGCATTTCGCCACAAGGACATTCTTCAGTATTTAATTTATTTTGTATCATGGCAATGGATTCTGTGAGGGGGGTGTACAGTAGATAACGGTGCTTCCATTAAAATTAATGGCTACTGGTTTGGTTAGTATTGTTTCGTTACAATTTCCATCAGAGTCTTTTGCTGCGCACTCTCCAAAAGCTTCAGTCACAGTATTAGAACATTCATTAAGCAGAGCTGGTATGTCTTCCAGCTTAGAATTAAAACTCCAAGTTTCTCCAAAGAAATCAAAAACACGTTGCACCTGTTCTGCTTCTGTCATGCTACAGCAAGTGGCAGTGATTAAACGCTGACTACTAAGAGAAAGACTAGGTATGCAGGCACTTTCATCGCTTGGATCTGACACGCAATGTAATGTTTGTTCACACAAAATTTCAATTATGTCATCGCAAAAAGGAGTTTGAGTTGTAGTAGTTGTAGTAGTAGTGTTGCTGGGATTGCCATCAAATTTATAAGCAGAGGCATAGGCTTGACCAGTAGTACAACCTAAATGATTCCAAGTAAGCACAATGGTTCCAGAAGTGTTGTTACTTCTACTTACATTAACCGTAAGGTTTTCACCACTAATATAATGAGCTGAAGGTTTTAATGGATTAGAATTACTGTAATATACTTTATTGTTTTCAGTGTAATAGGTTATTTGCCTAGAGGTTTGAGTATTTGAAGAACACACATCGTATACTATCTGTAAGTCAGCATCACCCTTACGATAAGTAATGCCGTTATATACAAATCTCACATCGTTGATATCATTTTCTACATCTAGCGTTAGTTGACAAGGAGGACAAGTTGTAGTAGTTGTTGTAGTCGTAGTAACAGTTGTTCCGTCAATGTCGATAGTAACAGATTGATCTGGACATGGAAAAGAAGAAACAAAGTCTACGGATATAGTTTTAGTTAAACTGGGATTTCCCACAGGAGAGTAAGTTAAATTATTAATTACACTACTGTTGTCATGATTAAGAGTAAGAGTGTCAATATAAAGACCGTTTAAAGCTCTCATTGTAAAGCTTGTATTAGAGAAATTAGTGCCTTCTATTTGAGTATACGTTTTTGATATAAGCTGATTAGTCTCTGCCGTTTGAGAGAAACCAGTAAGTCTTGCATTGTTCATATTATTATTAGCAAGAACATTTACATCGCACTCTTCAGGTGGTGCAGTAGTTGAATCTCCAAAATAGGCTAAGATCTTCAACCTGTCAGTGCGAACACTTTTATACATACCCTTTTGGAAAATAAAAGCTAGATAAGCATCTCCTCTTATTCTTTCTCCACCAGCGGTTGCATTAGGATCTGGTACTGTAATTGTTTTCGTGCTGGTAAGCTTGCCTTTCCAGCTAGTTACAGTTTGCCAGCCTTGGGAATGATAGTAAGCTTGTTTGTTTACATTTTCATTCGTATTAAATATGGAAAGTGATTGATCGTGCTGAGTTGGAAATATTGAAGGCAAATCTGGATTGGTGTTTTGTATTACATAAAAATATCCGTAATCTTGCCCTCCACTAGAAACATTATGACCGCAGTGACTTGGTGGTAATTCAGTATCAGCCTCTACCGTTACATTAAGCTGACCACCAGCATTTAACTGAAGCCACAGCACGTTAGTATCACAATGTTGACCAGCCAAAGTAGCTATAGATGGAAATTCTGTTGTGCCATCTCCTGTAAAGCTCCATTCTTCAAAAGGAGCAATGCTTACGTCATCTTGATCGTTAGAACCCCACATGTTTCCAAAATTACACCTTCTATAAGAAAAAGCTGGACCAGCACCGTTAAGAGGTAATGTAATTTTAGCATCACACTTGTCGAAATTAGCAACATGGGTTTCACTAACGGTGGGGAATCTTCTTGGCCTAAAATGATCTTCTGCAATTACTGTAATTGGTAGTTTGATTCTATCTGATGGTTCTCTAATGAGATATATAGTTGTTCCTTCTAACTTAAAATAATTTTGATAAAAACCATCTAGTCTAAGATTCATAGGCCCACAGCTTTCTGGCAATGAAACTTCAGCAATCTTCATTTTAATTGCATTTAATTCTACAGGTTCTGGCAGAGGAGGTGGAGTTGTATTTACAACAACGTCTACTTCAACAGTGTCAGTAGTCCAGAAAATTGTAGCTGAAGGTTTAGCCTCAAAAATATTAGTATACTCAGCATTATAAGGAACCAGTGTAGCGTTAGACATTTCAATTTCAAACGACGAAGGCATAGCTCTACTCATTGAATCTTCTACAACGACTCTATTCATGTAGGCATTGTCTGTGTCAACAATTACAAAAGGGTCTTCCGTTGTAGCAGAAGGTGTAGCATTAGGAATTTCAAAAGGTGATAGTAGGTATAAACTTTGAGATGGACTGTTAGCATTATAAAATGTTTGCCTATTAAACTGTGAATGTAAGAAATGAAACCATTCAGTAATAACAAGCCCAGATTGTTTATTTACAACATCGTTATAAACTCTAGACTGTAGTGTATAATCCATCCTTCTGTCGTTAGATGCTAAGGCTCCAAAAGCGTTAAAGCTTGGCATTAAGAGATACAAGTCTGGGCTTTTTACAGATCCGCACTGATTACTTGTAGTGCCTTTAGGTATATCAGAATCTGCCCAAGAAACATGCCAAGGACCAATATTGGTTACATACAAATTGCAATCTTCTAGCAAAGATTCAATTCTTTGATCTAAGTTAATATCTCCAGTAGAAAAGAAATATACCACAGGACCAGAAGATCTAGATCTAGCAGCCCACAAGCAAGTGTTTACAAATAATCTAGCGAAAGGTTCTTGAGAATGATTTGTGGTGTCAAATACCAAGTCATGAGATGTAATGCTTTTAGTCATAGCAGCCACGTAGCCACAGTTTTCGTAGGTGCTACCTTGACTTTCAAAATCTGTTATAACAGGTTGCCATCCAGCAACTCCTATAGTTTGTGCCATTATGCTTTTCCTTCTATAACGTCAGTTCCATAATCTAACATAAAATAATAAGTTCTATTTTGAGCGGTGGTAAACTGTCCTGTAAATCTTTCGTCTATTTGTCTTACCGTGTTTTCATACAATATTACATCATCGAAACCTGAGTTTCTTTCGCTAATTTTTAAGTTTACAAATCCCTCTATTTCGTCAGTACCAAAACCAAACATGTCTGGAGATTCCACGGTACAAACAAAGTCAACTAATATATCATATCTAATTTGATTAGTATCGCTAGATAAGGAAGGTATAAAATCAGAAAGTTGAATGTACGATTGACCATTTACTACCGTTGGATATACAAGCCTATAGAATATATTTGAGTGTGATTCATCGAAGCCAAATCCAGTGTCATAATTTATCAATAAGTTGTGGTCGTCAGAAAGGCTAGAGATGTATGCATTACCATCTACTGACGTTCTTTCTTGCTCAAACAGCTTGCCGCCATACCAAGGTCTACCAGACTGTAAAGCTTCTTCAACAATCTCTCCAGTAATTTGATAAGGAAAATCGCGTCGAGATATAAATAATTGTAATGGTCTTAATTTATAATCAGAAGTTTCATTTGGACCTTCTTCTTCAGGTTCTACACCATCTGCTAGACCTGAATAAATATCGAGGCAGAAAGGAGGTAATGTAGTTGTGCTAGTTGTAGTTGTAGTTGTTGCTGTTGGCTCAGAAGCAGTTCCGGTTAATATTACCTGAATTTGCGCATCTTCACTGTCAGGCATAATAAAGTCAAGAAATACTTCGCCACTTCTTTTATCGTTAGACATCCTAATGTTAGCGCCTCGAACAAGCTCCAAATTACCTGTACCAAAGTCAGCAGACGGTTCTTCTAAGAATAGCCAATTGTCTGGTACATTATCTGATACAACAAATTCTACCCTTAATGAAGAACGAGAATTTTGCTCTCCAGTATATATTATTGTAGATTGTGGGATTAATCCATTTGTTAGGAAATCAACAAAATCAAATCTAAATTCTAATAGATTTTCTGGAGGTAATGTAGTAGTTGTGGTTGTTGTAGTGGTTACGTGTTGGAAAGTTTCTGTAGACTTGGCTCCCTCTAGGTCGCAACTGCTGTAACTAAATACATTGTAAGTATATTCGTCGTCAACTGGTAGCTGATCTATCTCGTATGAAAACTTATTATTTTGATCGTCATAACTTAATAAATTATCGCCAAGCATATTAAATTCTAAAGTATTTACAGTGTCATCATAATTATAAGTTATTACATACTTATGTATATCTGGACAATCTCCAGTATTAGTTATAGGTGTCCACGACAGAGTTACAGTATAAGGATCTACTGAAGAAACAGCAAGGTCTGCTGGAGCGTCTGGTCCTTGCGTTGGAACTAGAGTTGTTGTAGTGGTAGTCGTAGTTGAAAAAGCATAATGAAGTATGCATACGCCGTCTGCTCCAGAACCTTCAGCGGCTCCACCTCCACCAGTATTAGCTTCCGCATTTTTAGATAAAGTGCTACCGCCTCCACCTAGTCCACCAGATTGCTGTTGACCGTTTTTAGCGCCACCAGCTCCACCTCCACCATAGTATTTTATAACTCCAGATTGAATGTCACTACTTTTGCCAGTTCCTCCAACTCCCGGCTTTGTTTCTTCTGTAAAGACAGTTCCTCCATGTCCACCAGCTCCACCTCCACCACCACCGTATCTATAGTTAAATGAGCTTCCACCCCTATAGCCACCAAGAATAGTAGAAGCTCCACCTATACCTTTACCGCCACCACCGCCTCCATTTGCGGCATCTTGACCGTCAAAGTAGACAGATCCTCCACCTCCACCTCCTACGGCAGTAATGCCTAGCCCAAGAGTTTCTAATCCATTGTTTCCGGGGTCAGCTCCTAAACCAATTGTAATATCGTAACAGCCTGATTCTAATTTTACAGACCCTGTTCTAACCTGTCCTCCTCCACCGCCACCTCCAGCTGGATTATTACCACCACCACCACCACCACCAACTATTAAATAAGTTATAGTTACTTCAGTAAATTCAGATTCATAGTAAGGATTGATGCAAAAACTTCCATCAGAAGTAAAGATGTGAGATTTACCTTTGTTGTACACAGAAGTACCATTGCCACCAGTAGCATCAAAATAATTAGGAGGTTGAGTAGTAGTAATATAAGGACATTCAGCATCTTGTGGGTAAGAAACTAAACTAAGTAAGTCAGGACTTATAGTTGTCGTTGTAGTAGTAGTTGTAGTTGTAGCGAGAGAGTCTTCAGATGGGGGTACGAAAATATCAGTGAATGGGGTTTCTCTTAAATCACTTCTCTGACCTCTACCATCGTCTCTCAAGCATTTTAACTCAGCGCATGTTACTGGATCAAGAGTCGTGGTTGTGGTTGTTGTGGTAGGGGTTGTCGTTGTAGTAGTGGTCGTCGTAGTGGTAGAACAAGGATCGCATTCAGCAGTTTCAGGAGGAGTTTCACCATTGAGACTGTAAACTTTAACTTCGCCTACAGACACAACAGCTCCATCGTCTTTGTACCATTGATTAAAAACTACGAATTTGCCATCAGCTGATATTGAAAGTTTGTCCGCAGTATAATTATAGTCTTCATGTGTATTTCCAGAATCACAATCATTATTTACACCTACAGATTTTGTAGCAATATTAGAAACTATACTTGTTCCTAACTGCTCTATCAGTGTTGGTCCTAATTCAAACAAATCGTAGATAGTAATCTTAGAAGTAGAAGATCTAGATAATACAGCAAGGGTTTGATTATCAGCAAGTGCTATTTTATAACCTAAACCTTCTGTATTAAAACCTTTAATTTTTCCCATGAATATCCAGTTAGTACTAGAGCTAGGATTAAAATTATAATATACTACAAATGCCCCATCACCATTATAAGCAGTGTGGTCTGCAAGAACTACCCAGCGACCATTTCCAGATATAGCGACTTCTTTAGAATATACATTAGTAAACTTGTGTTCAATAATAAAATATTTATGGGATATTAAATCATCCCAAGAAAATAAAATAACTTCATCATTATTAGACGCAGCTAACATTCTGAAATTTTCATTAGTATAATGATATGCAGAAGTAACATCTAGGCTTCTTCCTAGTGCTGCATTTTCTCCAGAACCTTGAGCGGCTCCATAAAATTCAGATGCTCTCTCCCAATGAAATTCTCCATTTGTACAATATAAATATTTGCCATATATGAAACCTTCATAAGTAGAATTGTTTGTTGCTAGATATTCTCCTAAAGCATAAAAACTACCATCATTAGTAGATGATAGCGTCATAGGGCCATAGCCATTATGGGTTTGTTCATTCTCGGACTCTATGTACCAATCGTTAGTAGCGTCACTAAAACTCATGACAGAGTAATATGTTGTGTTAGGATCACTATTTTGGCGACCCGTCCAAGTCATAGCGAAAGATATTTCACACAGCATTTCAACTACTGGTGCTTTTAGCTCGTCTCTTTTGAGTGGACAAGTGGCAGAAGTATCAAAAGACTTAATTACGTCAGAACCTATTTGGACCCAATCGCTTGTCGAAGAGTTCCATTCAAAAACTTTAGCTCCAACAGAATTAGAAGAATGGTTTATATAGCCTACTACTAGTCTTTTGCCAGAAGGAGAAAGATCAACAGTCCAGCCAAAATGTTTTTCAGTGGCGCTGTCGCCTAATAAAGAACTACCTATTTGCTGCCAAGATGCAGATGAATCTATAGCTGGAATAAAGGCGGGAGGTAGTGTTGTGGTTGTGGTAGTTGTGGTTGTGGTAGTTGTGGTAGTTGTTGTTGTGGTAGTTGTTGTAGTTGCATTTGTAATACTTGACCTTGTGGTTTTAGCTACAAAATTACTGATAGTACCATCAAGCCAGCTATTTCCAGAGCCTCCATTATGACCACCAAGTTTAAGTGCATTATTCTCACTAGTATCACCCTCTAATTTTAGGGTTGAAAGTAATTGTATTGTTACCGAAGCAGAAGAAGAAACGGATGGTACAATCTCCAAAATAATATTATTGCCATCTCTTTCTACACTAAATGCATAAGTCTCAGTAGTGTTAATATTTACGCCGTTAAGGGTAGTGGAGGAAAAACTGCCATCTGAACAGCTTAATTTAAAACGTCTATCACTACCAACCTGCGTTGTTGCAAGTGACAGCTCATGGTAAAATGCAAATACAAAGGGGTAGTAGCTGCTTCCAGAAAGACTATTAAAAGAAACCTCACCAGTAATAAGGAAAGTATCAGTATTTTCAGCAAAAACACCAACCTGTGGAAAGTAAAGAAGATTACCACTATTGAAATTTATTGTATTATTTGCAGCATTAATTCCAGTAACGCCGCTATCCTTTGTTATGGCGAGATCATTCTCAGCTTCAAATATAGAAAGATCAGAAGCTACTTCTAATCTTATTTCAGAATTCCAAGGCGAAGCCGTGGTAGTAGTTGTTGTGGTGGTCGTGGTTGGTGGAAGAGTGGTGGTCGTGGTTGGTGGAAGAGTGGTCGTCGTGGTTGGTGGAAGAGTGGTCGTCGTGGTGGTGGTAGTGGTTGTTGTGGTTGTGGTAGTGGTTGTTGTGGTAGGTGTAGAATCAGCCGTTACGAAAATAACATCAGCCATTTGACCATGAGAAGTACACCTGTAATACCAGATTCCAGCAACGCCAACTGTCCAAGTATAAGACCCTGATGAATAACTTCCAAAGCTGGTTTGCCCAGACTTCTCTATAATAAAGGGATGGCTAATACCTTGATTAAAAGTGAACGTAACTGTGTCGTTCTCATTGAAGTAAAGGGTGGGATCAGGTGCATTAGTTAATGTACCATTTCTATGTGATCCATTAAATATATAATTAGAGCTTCCTTGAGCTGTTATAGTTATACTGTACGAAGCCATACTTGTGTCCCTCAGTCCTCATTTCCTACAACTCGCTAGTTGGAAGTCTATAATTTGAAATCCATACAACTCTATATTCTGTTCCTATCCTTTGAGCTACTACGTATTCGCCACGATTCAGCGACAAGCCCGGATCTCTATTTACTATATCAATGAATCTAGCTGGATCGTTATCTGGGTCAGCAGTAACTTCCTGCCACGTTCCGCTAATTTCTTTGTACTGAACTATTCTAAATGTAGTAGAAGACGTTGGGTGAGCAGGCGGGGTAAGTGTTCCACCATAAACAAAACCCTCTACTGTTTGTGCATCTATCTTTTTGTTTGTTTCAACTATGTCGTCTGCATTCTGCTGTATGTCAGAGTTAGCTGAAGCAATATTATTAGTATTAGTACTGATAGTATTCAAGAAAGAAGAACTAGCTAGTTCAGTATTGTCATTAAATATTAACTTAGCACTAGTACCACCTTGAGTAGCTAGTCGCAAGTTAGAGTTAAAAGTACTTCCGTCTTCGTTTACAATCAAAGTATTAGTTGATTGCAAAGCACTACCACCAAACGCCATCGTAAATCCTCTTCCAATACTAAACCCTTGAGAGCCTGAATACATTAGCTTATTGCTAATAATCCTAGTATAGTTATTTAAGTTTAGATAACCATCTATGAAATATTCAGCAGAGGAATCACTCGTGTCGTTACAAACAATTCTTCCATTAAGGTCAAATATATTAGACTGTGTGCCAGTTCTAGCGTTTACATTAGGCCCAATAATAAAATTATTGTCTCCAGTTTCTATATCTACTCTGCTACCACAGCCAATAAATATATTGTTATCACCATTAGTCAAATTTTCTCCAGCCTTATAACCAATAGCCACACTGTCAGTTCCATCTATAAGGTTTCTGAAAGCTCTAAACCCATAAGTGGTGATCTTTGAAATATTTGTATTATCCAACTCGTTAATTGTTGGTGGAGTACCCAGCCCAGCATAAGTATTCCCAGTAGTCGTGGCATAAACAGACCTGTCAAAAATTGTGTCGCTAGAAGCAGAAGCAGTCATAGGTATATTAAATATATTACCTGACCCGTCCATAAACTTAAGATCATGAACTTGATCTTCTAATGGCTTATCTTTAACAAACAAAACTCCATACCCACTAGATGGAGGCATAGTTTGAGAAGAACTAAACATAGCCAAAGAAGCTTCAGTATATTTAGGACTGCCAAGGGTCAGCATGAAGTCATTCTTACTTCCATGAGTAAAACGATTACCAGATGGTTGTATAGCTACATGACCGCCATTATCCATTCTTAATAAGCTGGCTTCTTGCTTGTTAGAAAATGTTAATATATCAAAAAATTCTGTATCATTTGAGTATGTGAGACTTGTTCCATAGTCTAAGCAATTTTTCCTAGTTAATAATTCAACAGAAGACTTTACGTCTCCTTCTGACTCAGCTGTAAATCTAGCTACTGCATTGCCAGTACTTCTAACATTGAATATAGTATCTGGAAGCATGTTATCTGCATAAGCAAAATTACTAATTCCAACACCACCGTCAGTGTCACCCTGCATGAGAGTTAAAGCGTTGCTCGCATAATTTTGACCGTTGAATCCCCTAATTACAAACCTCTTGGGACTTTGACCAACCTGTTCGTTGAAGTAAGCTGGTTCAGGAAGTCTAGAGTCACTTATATATCCTACGTCAAAACCATGATTAGCAGAAGCGGTAGCATTAACTCTGTATTTATGGAAGAGATTAACATTATCTTGATTTGACATTACATTGATATCAAAACTTTCTAACTCTTCGCTTTCAGCAGTAAAGTTTATATCTCCAATGCTAGCGTAATTAGCAGAATCTTCAAATCCAATATCTATGGTTTTATTGTCAATAAATTTAATTCTTGGGTCTGTATTAGTTACAGCACTAAAAGTTCCAATACATAGATTTTCTTGACCATAAACATGTTGAGTATTTAAGTAGGCAGTTGGAGCAAGGGTAAGACTGATATTAGAATACCAAGTGTTGCGTGAATAAAAGTAAGCAGAAGATCTGGCATTTGCCAAAGTTCCAAAAGGCTTAAATACGAATTGATACTTAGCGGCTTCTGTTGGGTCTAAAGTTGTGGAATGTATAATTAATCCAGCGTCTTCAAGATTATTGTCATTAAGATATGGCTGGGCAGAGATTTCATCAGCTGGATCAAAGTGATCAAACAAACCATCTGGACCGCCACCGTCTACGGAATATATGTCAGAAGAAGAACCTAGTCTTAAAGTTTTGTTTGAAAAATGAACTTGTCTTTGAGCTTCAAATACATCAGATTGAACATACTTAGCATATACATTAGATAGGAAAGCGCTACCAAACCTTTTACTTGGAGAACCCAAAGTGAATGAATTGTTTTTCTTAACAAGTAAATTAGCATCTAAGTTTATATTAGAATCAAAATCAGCTTCACCAGCGACAGATAGGGTATCACCCATAACTACTCCACCAGTAAGTAGAGAGGTAGTAGATACTGATAAAGTTTTAGATATTAAACCTTGAGTTGTAGCAAAAGTTCTGTTCGCGTCAAAACGACCATTAGCAAAAAGTATACTTGGTCCACCAATAAATTCTAAGCCGTTAGTAAGATATATTTTATCCCAATGGTAGCTAGATGAACCTAAACTATGAATTCTATTTGTATGTGGGTTAATATTACCCTCGACCTGCAACATAGAACCATCATTTAAAGTTCTAACTCCAACACCAAGAGACAATTCTCCTTGTTCTAGATTTCCAAACATTAATGGTACTAAACCAACACCAGTAGGATTATCGCAAATATAGTCTTTAGTTACTGGATGGATACCAAGAAAGAACTGGTAAGAAGAGTCACGGCCTGCATAATAACCAGCGCCATGACCAATAGCAATATTAAAGTTACCCTGCCTATTGCCATTTAAAGTATAATTACCAATACCTAAGTTTGCAGAGCCATTTATATTTCCAGCTAGAGAATGAAAGCCTACACCAATATTAGACTCGCCATTAATCAGGCAGCTAACAGCGTGAGATCCAATGGCTGTATTGTCAACACCTCTATAGCTAGCATTTAAAGCTTGAAATCCTACAGCAGTGTTGTCTTTAGTAAGAGCGTCTTCAACGGTTGAATGTATAAAATTCTCTAAACCAACAACGGTAGTGTTTTCATGTATTGTATATAAATTTTTAGAGAGAAGAGAATGCTGGCTTGTAAGTAAATGTACAGAGTCTACTAAGTCAATAAGACTTTGACGTATATCTCTAGGAGAAATAGCCCCAACGGTATTGTCAGGTATATCTCTCTTAATGTTTTTTATAAGAGTTGCTTTATCTGTAATCATTATTTTAGACTAATTTCTAGGGTTTTAGGATCAAAGTATAAGCTATCGCCGGGAGTTACTTGTCTAGGATTTTTTAATTGCGCGTGCATTAAAAGATTACCCTCTCCGTAATTCGGACTGTCTAAAATAGCAATACCAGATACAAAACCCCAGTTGCTTACAGCTTTATTAAATTTAAGACTAATCTTATTTTTTATAAAACCGTTATCTTCATATAGTCTAATAAGAATATCTGTTGGGTCTGGATTTATTTCTTGGTTCTCGTAAAAATTACTGTCACTTCCAGTTGAATAAGCTCCATAGAAATTTATTCCCGGCTGATCTACAAAATTATATGTCACTATAGTGTTTGCGCCAGTGACTGCACCTTGAGATAAAAATAAAGGATAATAATACCCTTTGGTAGATCCATCTCCAATAAGAACAGTGGTGGGGGTAGAGTTTCCCGGAGGAACAAAGGTTTTAGAAGCCCTAGCAGAGTGTACAGAGTAAGCTTGTGCTAGACTGTCATTTGTACCATCAGATCCAACTGGCAACCAATTATTGTCACCAATTTCTGATGGACTGCCCAGATCGTACCTTTTATAATTTGTTGCTCTAGACACACCGCCAACGTCTACGTTTACGGGTATTTCATCAATAGTTGCTCCAGTATCGTTGTCCTGTGGAGGTCTACCAGTTAGAGCTATTGAAAGATTTAACGGCTTACCGTAAGGTACGTTGTCTTTGTCAGGGTTTTGAGCCATAGTATGACCCATAAAACTATTTGATCCCCTGAAGAGGAAGTTGAGTAATTCACTTTCCAAGTAGTCTGATATAGCTGCCATTTTTTTCTCCTTGGTATCCCAAAAGTACAGTATCTACCATATTATACACAAAAAGCCACCCCCAAGCGAGGGTGGCTCTAGTGCATAAAAAGAAGTTATTTTCTTAGAACGAGCCAAGAATAATTCTTCGATTATCAAGAACGCCAAAGCCAAGTTCTGCAAAGCCATAATAGCCAGCTCGTTGCTGTCTGTGAAGCGTAGGATCTTCAAAGACTTGTAGCTGAGACTTAACAGGCATTACAAAACTGTCGTTGCTTGACTGATCAAGACCAACAACAAGCTCAACGTCAGCAGGCGAACTCTGGTGAAGCGTACCGCTAAGATCACTCGTATAGAACGACTGATACTCTTGGCCTTCTCCGATTTCGTCCAGATCATGAAGATTTACACCAAAAATCCGTGTAATTGGCGCGCCGCCTTCAGGAGCTGTATAGATCTCACGACGAGTTACTTCGTCAACTTGATCAAGACCCCAACTGCGAACATCTTCAAGAGCTTCTGGAGATACGTAGAGGTCAGTAAGACGACCACGACCAACTGAAGCGCTGTTACCGCCAGAATTTCGACGCATAACAGTCTGCATAAGAGAAACAAGTCTCTTACTGAACAAGCCACTGGTTGCATCTCCATCATAGACGAGAATGTTACGGTCAACACCAGCTGCGAGGAGCGTGTGCCATCCGTCATCATTCATCTTCTTAACGAAGCCAGCTTCCATGACCTGCATGGCGCGACCAACTACGTCCCAACGTGCTTCTTTAGCGTATCGTAGAAGATAATCAACTGACGATGCAATGCTATACGTTGGAATCATGACGTAATCACTTTCAACGGCCCGTTCTGGAATTCTACCATGACCGGGATTCGTATAAGCGACATGCTCTCCTTCAAGACCGGGACTTACCAAGTCAAGAGGAAATTCAGTCGTTGAACCAATTTCGACATTAATAGTTTCAAAAATGTCACCAAGGATGTTGCCAACGAGGACACCCTTTCGTAGTGGAGTTTCAAGAGCTTTAGCGAATTCTCGCTGTGCTGCTTGAGCCACGTTTACATCAGCATCCCCTGATTTTCGGAGAAGACTGATGAATTCATCACTAGGTCTTTCTGTAATAGGCATATTATAATTCTCCTTTGAATGTTAATTAGGGAAGGTTGATTTCTACTTTAGCATAACCATCAGCATCAGCATCAGAAAGGAAGCGACCAACAAGTGCGCCTTCATCCGTAGCCATTGTGAGGTTTCCAGCAACAGTTTCACTGACATAAGCGCCAGATCCACCAACTGGAGTGCCGTCTACATTATTAGTTACAACGTAACCCTTACGAAGAACTGTTACCTTACCGCCTTTTTGTACTTCATCTTTATACTGATTAAGGTGAGTACGAGTAAGATCCTTATTAACTACGTCGTTAAGAAGAATACCTACTGGAATTTTTCCAGCAGTTGCGTCGTACTTAACCAAGTTAGTACCATCGTCCATAGATGCACCGCCACCGACGCTTGCACCATGAACAACAACGCCACCGCGAGTTGCCGTACCAGCATTGTAGAAAAAGCTGATATCGGTTTGAAGTTCATATCTATCTGGTTTTAGAGCCATAATTTAATCTCCTTGTAATTATTTGCTAAGTACATTGTTTTCGAGCCATTCAGCGACACTCGCTCTTGTGGCTGTGAGTTCGTCAGCTTCTTCAGTAGCTTCTACCAAAGCGGCTTCAGTTGTTTCGACGTTTTCGAGAGCTTCTTCAGCAGCTACTTCAGCTTCAGCTTCTTCAGCTTCAGCTTCTACTTCTACTTCTTCACTCTTAGCTGGCTTAACACCGGCTTCTTCGTCGTCTTCTTTCTTATTCTTAACAGTAGCCTTTTTCTTCATCTTGTCCATCGCTTCTATAATAGCGGCGAAAGACTCATCATCAAAAGCTTCGTAAGAAGCAAGGGATTCTTCAGCTTCTTCAGCTTCCAAACCAAGATCAAGAAGTGCAGCCTTGCGAGCTTCAACTTTCTTGTCCTTCTTCATCTTCTTAAGTTCTTCCATTTTTTCTTGAAAGTCCTTGTCTTTTGCTTCTACAGATTCATGAAGTTCAGTGTATGCAGCTTCTTTTTCAGCTACAGAAACTTCCAAAGCCTTAATAGCCTCTTCGTTTGAAGCAACGGTTTCTTCAAGCTTGGCGATTGTGTCCAAATATTCTTTGGAAGCACTTTCGTCAACCTTTGCACGAAGCTCTACGGCTTCGTCTCTAGCAGACGCTAGCTCAGTCTTTAGATCAGCAATTTGCTGTTCTAGCACATTGTTATCTGTCATAGTATTTTCTCCTTTTGACAATTTAATAACATCTACGTTTGAATTTAAAAATGCTTTGCTAGCATCCAAAATTATACTTCGAGGATTGGCGGGTTTTGAAACAAGACCTTTGCCAGAAAAAGATATTTCTCTTAAAGATCTTCCAATTTTATAACCTTCATATTCTCCAGAGCCACCATAGGCTCTTAAGTGTTTTGTGAGGAAAGAGGAATCTTCGTTTCTAGCTAAAACTTTTCCATTACCACCCTCGTCAAGTAGGGCGTAATCAAATCCAGCGAATAAACATTCCATAGAAACAAACCATTTGCCTTCTTCCATTTCAGCAATAATCTGTTGCATTCTTTCTCTATTTTCAGGATCAGTCCAGCTATTATATAATACTGCTTCTGTAACAATATCAAATTCTTGTGGAGCTTCTTCTGCTTCTATTTTGTTGCCTTCTTTGTCTACAACATAACTACCAGTGATATGACCAATGATATCATTTTCATTGTGCATGAAATTAAACTGTTTGTCTTCGGGGGTATTTCTAGCAGCCCATGTAGATTGATTGTCAAACACATCGTCGTTCTTATTCCACCCAGTGGAAACAAGAATAGACTTAATATAGTACAAATCTATTTGATGAGGATTAGCACTTTCAGCCTTCAATTTAGCAATAAAATCGCTGTCATCAATAGACTCGTCTGGACATAACAATGCCTGAGAACAATATGCAATACTTGCATTTGCTTGAACTAAATCAGCAACGCCGTCTTTTATTTCATTTTTATATATTTTCATCGAATACCTCTTTATTGGTATACACAAAAAACTGTAAAAAGGTTAGTTTTCGACAGTTACGCATTCAATATATACACCAATAACTTTCATCCTGAAGTCATCAACAGACAAACTATCCAGATTTATATCTCTAGATGTTAATATACTAGATATAGTCTTTGGTACTCGACATTGAGATTTAAGCATTTTTACAATAGTATCTTTATCAACTTCCTGTAAAGGTGAAAGGTTAGTCAATATATCTACTTTTAAGCTTTCAAGATCTTTGAACTCACCCTTAGTCAGCTGTCTCAGATTTTTCTTTCCTCTAGACCCCAAGAAAGAGGATGTAAGGACATCAGATATATAGGAAAAAGACCTATCTGACCAATACAACAGTTCTCCCAAGCTTGGAGATTTTGATCTTGGCTGTTCTGTTCTTTGTTTTCTAGGACCATCATCTTTTTTAAATAAAGGTCTGCCATTTTTAGCTTCTAGATCAGTATCCTTACTATCATCTGGAGTAGCTGGTTCTTGAACTTGTTCTTCAGATGGTTCAGCTTCTGGAGGAGGAGGAGGATGAAATGGACCAGCTTTATCTGGACCAACTGTGTCACGCTTGGCAAGCTCTCTCTTGATTCTGATGTTTTCAATCTGAGGTATTTCTTTGAATCTTTCAAGAAGAGTCTCATGACTAATAATGTCTCTATCAGCAAGTTGAATAAGAAGATTTTTCTCAGCAGCTTCGTCAGCTAATGTCATTTGGTCGAAATGTATATGAGCTTTATATCTAAAACCCATAGCCTGTCTAACGATTTCTAACTCTTTTTCCCAAAAGGTTATAAGTTGATCTCTACCGTATTGTAGTCTTTCAACTAAAGTCTTAAGTGATATAAAGTTATTTGTAAATCCACCGCCATTATTAGCCATACCAGTAAGTGTTGGCGGGACACCCAGCCCAGCGTAGATGCTATTCAATACAGAGGTATACTTTTCCGAGCCAAGAAACTTATAGACTTCGCTATTTGACTCTTGGAACGACAACTCTGGACCCCATACTAATTCCATAGTGCCACCGCCAACATTACTGGCAAGAATATCACGTAACTTATTAATTGCAGCTTTATTAGGTAAAATCTTATGATCTAGACTACCTAGAGTCCACAATCTAATATTTGAGATAGCTCCGTCAAGAGCAGACATATCAGCTAATCTCATCTTTTCTAGCATAACAATATCATCGAGGATAGCATAAATCATAGGATTGGCCCATTGTCTCCAATCGTCTTTTTTATAATAGAATATACTAAGACGCTCTGGGTCTAATGGTATATCTCTTTCTCCTCTTAATAATGACTGCTTTATATTTTGAGGTAATGTTTCCAATACGTGATTTGGAATATCCCCAGTTTTAAATTTATCGAAAAAAGAATTAGCAGTAAGAGTGTAATTCTGTCTTCCCATAAATAAAGATAATTGACCGTCTTTATTTTTTACAGTCAACGGATTGAAGAAATTATATCTCCAAGGTATTTCGTTTTTAGTCATGTTTGGAATTTCAACTTTTATATCAGAGGACAAAGCCTTCATGTAATTTTTAAGTTGAGGTGTAATCTTCGCGTGACTGCGATGTACAATAACATTACCAGCTTTATATAAATTATTAAGAAATCTCTCTGACCTCTCTTTACCTTTAACGCTTTTAAACCATTGTTGGTAGAACTTTTCGACACTCTTATCTTTGTGTACAATTTGTATACCTTGACTACCAAAGTCTCCCATTAAATCAATTATATTACGAATGATGCCTACTTTTTCATAAGCATCCATACACATCTTAATAATTCTTCGTTGTTGATTTGGAACGCCTTCGTCTGGGCGAAATGCGTAATAGTCATCTTTACTAAATCCCGGCTTAACAGAACGATGAGGCTCAATATCTATAAAGTGTCTGTAATGACTACCTTGGCTTTTACCTAGCCCAGTGTAAGCATTTATATTATCTGAAAACTGAGACATAGCTTCAGCTTTACTTTGGCTATCTTCATCTCTCCATGTTATCATGTCTTTATCGCTCATTTTTACCTCAATCAGATTGGTAATTGGATTGCATACAAATTAATACACATCTTTCATGTTATCACTAAACCATTTTGGTGCTTGATATGGAATTTCTTCTTTCCTGTCTTTAGGTTCAAAGCCTCCAGTAGCAAAACCTCCATAAAACTTATACTCCAAAGGCACAGCCGCTCTGTCTATACATCTAGCTGCCATATTAGCCATAAGCAATGCAGAGTATCTATCTTTTCTCATTTTTCTTTTCCTGCCAGTACCTACTACTACTTCTGGAGTGTCCCATCTGTCTCTACCAGAGGTGGTTTGAGTCATTTGGATCATAGCTAATTCATCCTTTAACTCCTCTAAGTCTAAGACGCACTGCTCTAAAGTATCGTAAAGCCTTTCGTTTTGTTGGTCGTCGTGTTCAGAGAAAGCCAAGCTTAGGGGGTCGAAGAATGGGAATAAGAGAACCTTATCTTCAAAGTCTTTGCGTAGACCATGATTAGACTCTGACAGCCAATCGTACTTGGCAAACTGGCACATTTCTAAAATATGTAGACCTTGCTCGTCGTCTGTGTCTTTTGGCTTATCATCGTCTATAGTAGGCCATATAGCAAGCTCTCCCTCTCTAATCTTATCTTTGTCGTGTAGGGATTCCATAACGGCAATGCCGCCACCCTGAGCGTCTAAAGCGATGTGTAGGCAGGGGAACAAGATCATAAGATCTCTTATCTTCCTAGCACAATATGAGTAGAAGTCTGTTTCTGAGGCTAATCCTTGTTTAACTTTGTCTTTATGTTCTGACCTGTTAGTAGTCCAACAATGAACTATCTTTCTGTGAGTCTTATCAACTTCTAAAATAACAATACTAAAATTATCTACTTCTGAAGCAGGGTCAACGCCAAATACATATTTCTTATCTTTCTCGCCTCTAACCATAGCTTCAAAATGTATTTCATTTCCATCCAAATCTTTGATTGTATTTTGATTTGTAATTACACAAGACTCTATAAGAGAACGCTTAAAGAATCCTTGACTATCTCTAGTAAAACAAGCTCCATATTCCATTTGGTATATGCCAGTATGAACCGTAGCCTTAGATCTTGCTACCTGATCAGCGTCCATAAATCCTTTAGGTAACAGCTCGTATGGCATTCTTACTATAGAATACTGAGTCCAATCAAAGTCCTCTGGAGGTTCTTCTCCAAAAACTTCTCTAAGTTTATTTTTGTCTCCTTGACTTTTAATAATTAATTTCCACTTTTTCCAGTAGTCAGCAAAATGATTAAAATCATAATAAGCAGTACCTGATAATATAATTTGATTGTCTTTCTTTTTCTCTTCAACAGCTTCAGAAGCTAGCTCTACTCCAAGTTCTTTAGCTTTTTTCTCAGCAGCTAATCTTTTGACATTATCAACTGGATTTGCACTAACAGCTGCAAAACCAGCTACAACGTTTTCAAATATTTCTCTGGGTATGGATGCAAATTCGTCAGCAATAATATCATTAGCACGTTGACCTCTAATCTTCTGACCGTCGCCCAAGGGTAAACAAGTTACTGTGCTATTATTAATCTTAAGAGTACACCTGTCAGTATCTCTACGTGGACCACTATCACCATCACATATATCTCTAAGTAAAGGAGAAGCTCTCCATATGGTTTCCATATATTCAAATAAAACTTTAGATTGTCTAAAAGCAGCTCCAACAACAACTACTTTTCTATTTGGCAATATTAAGGCTCTTAATATAGCATACAGAGATAACATAAAAGACTTACCAAAACCTCGACTAGCTATAAGCATAGGGAATTTTCTATTCCATAGCTCTCGTAAGAACAAAGATTGAGAAGGTAGGAGATGGGTTCCTAGTATGTGTTCACATAAAAAGGAGAAGTACTCTGGCCTAGTCATTAACCAAGTAAGTCGCAAATGAAAATCGTCATCATCATACCTAAGTAAAGACATAGGATTAAACAGATCTGGATCTATTTCATCAAGACCAAGCCAAGCTTCGTCGATAGTTTTTATTTTATTTCTTCCCAAGACTTTACCACCTTGTCAGCAAAACCATAATGAACTGCTTCTTCAGCACTAATATACCAATCTCCAGATTTTAATTTCGTGTTAAGATAATTTTTAACTTTTGTAAAAGCACCTTTACCGTATCTGTCTACAAAGTATGTACCATTTGCACAATTTTTAGCATACACATCTAACATTACATCGCAAATAATTTTTTCATACTTCATCCAATTTTGAACATCTAAATATCCACCACCAGCGGCAGCGCTACCAAAGTGTGACATAAAATAAGTATTTGGAGTTATGTATCTAGCATCAGCTGACTGAAATATTATACTACTCATAGACTCAACTTGACCATAAGCAAGCATGGTAATAAAACATCTAGACATTGTAATAGCATCAAATATAGCCATTCCATCAGACCACTCCCCTCCAACGCTGTGTAAGTGAATAATTACGTTGTCAGAAGATTTAGCGTCTAAAGATCTAAGATTCTTTATAAAAGTATTTGACATTTTATATTCAACACCGGGATTTTCTTCGTCATTACTTCCATAATGATTATGAAGAAATATTTCTCTAGATCCTATATGGCATCCATAATTATGGTAGTCATATAATATATCTTTTTCTATGTTGTTGCTCATGCTATTTTTTTCTTCCTACAGTGTACATTTCGTTAATTCTTTTAAATAAACTACTAAGGGTAAGGAAAGCTGTTCTCTTATCGCCACAGAAAAGAATATGAATGTCATTATAGAGTTCAAACTCAATTAAACATTTAAGCATATACCTTCCCGTTATTTTTACTGAAGCTTTATTTTTAATTGGTATACGTGTCTCTTCTGGAAATTTTAACAAATCTTCCAATGAGAACTCAAGCAATAGAAATTTATGAGGGAATGGTTCCATGCGTTCTATTTCATTTATAAAAGCGTGTTTCTTAGAGCCTAAGTTGATTGCAAGTTCTTCCACGCACCCCTTTCTCTCTACGCATATCTTATCCTCCATGCCTTGTATGGAGTAATCTCCAGTGTCTAACTTATGCTCTATCATTCCAGCGCAAGTATTAAATTTACTAAAATAGTACCCATCTTGCTCACGGGTATCTTTTATTACAGTAAACTCAGGGGCTTTTTTATATTTACTCATTTTATTATTTCTCTAAATAAATGTTCGTAGTGGGATTCTTTTCCAGTTATTTCTTTGTGGCAGTACTTACATAATGTTATTCCATTTGATACTTCATACCTAAGAGCAGAAGCTCCGGTCCATTTTGATATATGATGAACTTGTAAATTTTTTTTATTTTTACATCCGGGCATTTGACATTTAAATTTATCTCTCTTTAGTACACTTTTTCTGAAATCTTTATAAATTGGATCTGAATAGTCTCTTCTCATAGTGGATAAACCTTATCTACTCTAACTAGATTTTTCATTCTTCTGCACAATAGTCTGGTTTCCATAGAATTATCTCTTGTTAATATTGCAGATTTCATCATACGAAGAAAGGAGTGGCAAGCATCATCGGGGTTGTCGGCTTCTATGAACACAGTTAAAAACGGAGTTCTGTAACCAACTAAATCTAATGGTGAAAGCTCGTTAATTACATCTAACAAGTCTACTTCTAGTTTATAATTTTGCATCCATCATGAGTTTAACTAACCCCTCCAAGTCGCATTCTGGTTTCCATCCCAGAACTTTTCTAGCCTTGGTGTTATCTCCTCTAAGATAATCTACTTCGCAAGGTCTATATAAATCTTTGTCTATAACTACATATCTCCTCCATTCTTGTATATCAGCGTAACTAAACGCTTCGTCTAAAAAGTCTTCGATAGTAAACGACTTGCCAGTACAGACAACGTAATCGTCTGGTTCGTCTTTTTGTAGCATAAGCCACATAGCTTTTACATAGTCCACAGCATATCCCCAATCTCTAGAAGCTTTTAGATTTCCTAGCCTTAGTTTTGGGAAACTTTCTCTATGAATGGCTATAGAATTATCAGTAAAGTCAACTGGGAAGCCGTCTAATGAAGTATACGATAACCACTTCTTAAAGTTTGCTATCCAGCTTACTATTTTCTGCGTGACAAAATTCTCACCTCGTCGTGGGCCTTCATGATTAAACAGAATACCAGAACTAGCATGAATGTTGTAAGCATCGCGGTATATACGAACACAATGATGGGCAGCGCACTTAGAGATTGCGTATGGTGAGTTAGGCATGAGTTTAGTTTGTTCATTTTGATATTTCACTCCATTCTTGTCTATATCATAATTACTTCCAAACATTTCACTTGACGAAGCCTGATAAAATTTTACATGATTCATATCTAAATCAACTAAAGCTTGTAGGAGATTAATGCATCCTTTACCAGTAACATCCCAAGTCAGTGCTGGTTGTTTAAATGAGGTTCCTACATGCGATTGTGCTGCTAGATTATAGACTTCATCTACATTATCGTTATCTTTGAATATATTTATAACACTACTAACATCTGTAATGTCTCCCTCGATTAAATTGAAATTTTTATTAGAAGATAGATGCTTTATTCTCTCTGTTGTGTCTACGCTGCATCTTCTAGCTACGCCTACGACTTCATAATTCTTTTCAAGGAGTAAGTCTGCAAGATGACTTCCATCCTGTCCCGTTATTCCTGTAATTAAAGCTTTCATGCTTTCTCCTTTACGATTACTGAATCTTTAATATCCCACAAAGATTCTCTCCACTCGAACATATACTTATTCATATACTTGACATCTAGTAGAGGATTCCTAGTATTATCTATGCTTCCCTTGTCGCTAATAACAAATTTAAATTCCTGTATAGGTACTACTTTAGAGGGAGGATTATAATGATAATATTTATTTAGGTAGCTCTCGTCATTCACCCCCGGCTCATACTGCAAAGCCTTGTTGTGTTCTTGCCACTTCTTAATAGTCCTGCATAAAGTAAACATATTTTCCTTAGTGCCACCCCAGCAACAACCCATGTAGTACATTTGAGGGAGGTCAGTATCTAGAGGTATATATGCAGAAGAGTTTTCATATCTGTCATAATCCTTTCTGTCTTTCATCCACGTATTATTCCCAAAGTGTTCAGTCCCCACCATGTCTCCCACAAACCAATCCTCGAAAGGCCGCTTAATATTTGTATCCGCATCAAAAAAGTATAGATAGTCTAAATCCTCGTTATCCAAAGACAGTACGTTATCGAACTTAGATTCTACAGCTTCTACCCAATCCTTATGTTGCACGGGATGGTGTTTGCAGTTTATAGAATTTTTTAAGTAAATAAGGGGATTATTATTAGAGAAGAAATGAAAAAATATATCATTGTTACCTACGTAATAGTGATTAAACCTATTCATGAATCTAATGCCTAGTGGGAAGTAAGCATTACTTGCTAATATTACTATTCCTATTTTCATTATTCTTTATCCTTTACCATGCTTACAAAAAACCAAACCACTAACAATTCTAAACCAATAGCTAAACTCCAGCATGGTAAAATTACCAAAAGTGATTCTGGGTTCATGTTAATCCTTTACTGTGTCTGGTGTTAAAAAAGGTTGATCTACAGTTCCGTCTTCGTATTTATGATAGTGAGATAGTCTCTCTTCTTCTTTTTTCATAGACAGTTTCATCTTTTCCATTTGTATGCCATATCTCTTGACTAGCTCTGGGTCTTGCATAAGAGAACCTATCCAGCTAACAAAACTGGCCTTGCTGTCCTCAAGGCGTTTAATTCGCTGCTCACGGGTTCCTTTCATTTCTTTTAGCATTGACCCCTTCTTAGCCTGCAACTCTCTGTAATCACGATTTAAGCTTTCCTGCGATGCTCTCAGAGAAGCGGACTGTCTTTCGAGATTAATAATATAATCAGTGTCTTGCTGGTCCTTATCTCTACTGCGTTCATCGGAAATCATAGTTGAGTAAGTATTAAGTTGGTCTATATTCTGTTTATTACTTTTTAAACATCTATTCATGAGTATCTCTAGTTTGATAACATCTATTACCTGTAGTTCTTCAGTGGGGAATACATCATCTTTAAACTGAGTAATAATACGTGACCAGTGATATTTAAACAACTCTAATTCATCGTTGGTAAACTGGGCCTTTAGCTCTATCCAATAGGGGCGTTTCTCTAAACTGAATGCAGCTTCTTCTTCATTAGTAATACCTACGTTAAGTTCTCGTTTGATATAATTGTGAACTGAGTCTGGATTTCTATTTAGTTTATTAGCTATATCATCAGCGGTCATGCTGTCTAGCATAGTGGCAATCTGGCGACCTTCTGATTTAGATATTCTACCTGTCTTCATTTATCTCTCCATTAAGTATATCTCTAAGAGTATTTATTAACTCTTCTCTTTTAGGCTTTGTAATAGATACATTATTTATAAACTTAAGATAAGTCATACGTAGATTAGCTGGTAACTTTTCTTCTATAATCTCTTTCATCTCAGAGTGGAATATTTTATCTTCTATAGTATCATCAGTGTCTACTGCTATGTCTTGAGTGGGCATGGGAGAAGGACACATGACCTTTTTCTTGTCGGTGTCAGAACTTTTACAGTAATTATCTCTAATAAAGTTTTTAAGCCTATTAGATAAATTAACAGCAAGGAAGTTTTCCAGTGGGCGTTTTTGATCATAACGATTGAGAGCGTCTAAGCATATAATGAAAGCTTCTTGCTTGATATCATTTACATCGTAACCAGAGAATGAGTATTTAGGGGCGATTCTGTCTACAACAAGATTTATCTTTTCTAATGTCTCCTCCTCTGACATATTTTTAGGTATCTTCATTGTATGATAAAGTCCTCCAGTGTTTTCCATCAAATAACTTCAAACACTTAGACTTTTTATCGTAAATAACAGCACCCTCTTCTTCGACCTGTTTAGAATTTGAATGTAACACTAGAGTATTAGATTCAACGCGAGTACAGAACAAAGAGGAAGACCTTAAAGAAAGTTTCCTAGAAGTCTTAGCCAGTGAATCAAATACAGACTTGGCAAAACTTTTTAATGAGAAAACTTTAGTGAATGGTACAGATTGGAGATTACCGTCTACTACGCCTAAACAAGATTCATCTTCCACATATACAGAAGTGGGACCATCTTGATTGGTGCATGGTATTGTATTGGCATCAATCATTAGTTGTAAAGCTTTCTGTGGTGGATATGGAGTAACGTGTATGTGCGTGTACTCTTCTTCCAAGAAAGTTGTAACAACTCCTGTGTTATTTATAACATTACCTTCATGATCTACCGCAGTTAAAGCTAAGAAGCGTTGAAGGAAGGATTGACCATCTTCTTCAACTACACACCCAAGCCCAACCTCGTTGTGCTGTAAGTGGGTTCCTTTGAAAATCATTAATTGATAGTAAAATTTAGTATCAAGTCCAAAGTTTTTTATAAAAGTGTTATCTGGGTCAAGTTGATTAGTTTCATTTATGATATATTTTTCATGTTTAACTAGATCGTCTTCTACAGGCTTTGAGCCAAGAAGTTTCATTTTGGTGGATTCATCGTCATCAAAAGTACATTTTTCAAGAACTATTTTGTTGACGACCTTTAATTTCATGTCCGCAGGTTTCATCTTGTTCCTCCTCTATCTCTAGCAGATTAGCTAAAGATTTGTCTTGTTGATTTAAGTCCTTCTGTAAATCTAGCTCAAATTGAGCAGTGGCCTTGCATTTCAATTCACATTCTAATTGTTTTTTATCGCTCATAATATTTCTCCTTACTCAAATTATACACCTAAAAGCGTAAAAAAACAAGCTTTAGGGGGTCAAGGGAGAGGATAGGGTTGTACTTTTATATTTACATTCTTAATTGTGTATGAACCACCACGGCTTTTTCTGGCGCAAGTAGCGGAAAATATCTCTGAGATAAAACTACCCCAGTACATATATTTAAGAGAGCCTGCCCGCAAACCCGTAAGTCGTTACTGGCAAAGGACTTACGCGCACTAAAATAAAATAAAAAAATATCTAATAATAGTTAATTTAGTACTTGACAAATGCCGATACTATGTATATACTTAGGATATAAGAAACAAACAATCAACCAAAGGAATTCACAATGAATATCACACAAAGAAATCGAATCGCTAACAATCTTAAAATCGTAGACGTTCACAATCGTCAAGTAGTAGTAACAACCGATACCAACAAGGTAATCGGATACGCTAAGAATGGCAAGTTTGCACAAGATCCACTAGTAGTACGAACATTACAGAATAGCTACGATCTTAACCGAGTATGGGGATTAGGTTAATTCCTCTTGACAGATTAAAGTTTCTACTGTACAATGTCGATATACTAATAAGGAGAAAAGTTATGCGAGAATCAGACCAAGAATTACTATTGATCGTTGTTGTTTGTTGTGTTATAGTTGTATCAGTGTTTTGGAATTACACCCCTATTTGCTAAGGAGATTACAATGGGAAATGATGAAAAGTTTTTACTAGTATTAGTTTTTATCGTCGGTTGTTTCACCACTTTGTTTATTAACTAAGGATAATACAATGGGATTCTACGAAGAATTAGACCAGTACGAAGCACGAGCCGAATACGAGAAATGGCTTGACGAGCAGGAAGATTTTATGGTACGATGTCATGAGCAGGAAATGTCGCCGGAGGTAGTAGAATGAATCAGTATGTTGAAAAGAATTTGTATGATGTGCTTGACAAGTTTACCACAGATAGGCTACAATGCTATTTGTTGGCATGTCAAGAAGAAAAAGAGTTTGACGGTGTACGTGTAGCCGCCAACATATTACGAGTACGATTTATCAACGGAGAATGATATGAGCATTTTTGATCGACCTGATTTTGACGAGATTCTAGCTGGCATTGTATACGATAGCCGTGTACAATCACCCGATGATCAATGGGATGATGACAACCAACCAACACACCAACAAGAAGTAGAAGCATTAGAAGAGGAGGACTATTGTGGGATTGATTGAAATAGATTTTCTGTCTATCATAGTAGGATACATGGTAGGCGTAGCGTTGATGTGGTCACTATGTAACACGTTCTACGGAGAGAACAATGAGCAACGAACAGAAACGGATTCTAAACATACTCGCCCTCGCTATGATCGCAGGTATCATATGCTGTACGGTGATTCACCTGAATGAATGCCCGCCTGAAATCCCGTGCTTTGATATGCCCAAGCAATAAATCAAACGGGCCGTAAGTCGTTACCCAGTAAGGGTTTACGGCTTGCGGGGCGGGCCGCGAATCCTGTGCCAAAAAAAATATAGTATTACCTAAAGTATTCCGCTATGGGTGGCCGATATATATACTATAGAAAGAAGGTGATGTATGTTGACAATCGTTACACTATTAAGTATGTTCGCAGGGTATGAAGGATATGATAATGGTAAACTGTACATAGGTACATATACTCCAACGTGTGAATATGGGTGGGTTATAACAAATAGCGAAGTATATCTTGACACAATTTATGAAAAAAATAATAATTTAGTACTTGACAATTAAAGTTCATATGTATATAATGTCGATATAACAAGTAACACTAAAAGAAAGAAAATCAAATGTCAAACAACTTTGAAATCACTTATCACTCTGATTGCTGCGGCGCTTATGTTCACTCTGACGCTGACCTATGCCCAACATGCCTTGAGCATTGCGAAGTAATAGAGGAGCGTGTTGACTATGATTGCTCGGAGGCAGTACACTTTGAAGCATCGCTTGACTTTTACGGTGCTGGCTGATAGGATTGTATCACTCGACCCATACCGCTATGGGCGCACACAGGAAGGAAAACACCAATGTTCACAGAACAAGAAAAACTAGAAATCACTATTGACGGCCTGCGAAATGGTGATATATTTATGAATGAAGATGGAATACCAGTTGATGAGTACGGCGACCCTATATTTGAGGATGATAAAAATGAGTAACAATAATTGCGTAGTGTATCCTAGAAAAAACGTTTGGGCCGTGTACGATATGAGCGGTCAAAAAATCGGAGAAGTCGGAGCCATGACAGAAATTGAGGCTAGACAAAAAGTCACTCAACATGTTATGATACCCTTCAGACTTTCACACATTGAGGAG
>Ga0228608_1000076_pt1 | contig 31454 bp, 35 predicted proteins | sample 9DmetaG_FD_190069 | JGI IMG/M metagenome (GOLD analysis project Ga0228608, IMG submission 190069) | Seawater microbial communities from Monterey Bay, California, United States - 9D | ecosystem: Environmental > Aquatic > Marine > Coastal | place: USA: California | collected 2016-11-15
ATTACGGTGGTGATAGCAATTGGGATACACCCGTTCCCATTCCGAACACGGAAGTTAAGCCAATTAGCGCCGATGGTACTTGGGGGGCAACCCCCTGGGAGAGTAGGACACTGCCGACTTTTATTGAAAAACCTCTAGGAAACTAGAGGTTTTTCTTTATCTTCTAATAACCTCTATAATCTTTCTATGAATAAATTTGATTACACTAAATTGTTAAGATTTATTATGATTTTTGCAATATTGGGCTTATCTGTATTATTTTTTATTGTTAATTTTACTGATACCTTTGCTTATGAATTTTATAACCTATATCCAGGTACAGATCATGGAAATAGTAACTTTATAACCTATACAAGTGTTTTATACCTATATGCGATATATGTCTCATTTATGTATTTAGGATCTAACGACTTAAAGCACATTGACACTTTTATTGTTCTTTCAATATTTATATCAATCATGAGAACTATATCTATTATTACAGATGGATTATCAGTGACTTTGTTTACAGTTTTAGCTTATCCACCAGAATTTCTTGGTGCACCAATTCTATTTTATATAAAAAAAATGATACAAAAACAAATTATTTAGAACTGTTTCTTAAACCCCATACCTGCATATCAAAATTTGTATTTTCCATATAATTAGTTATTGTTCGTTCTTCAATATTTAGGGACTTATAGTTCTGTAGAACCCACTGCTCAAGTTTTTTTGCAGCATCTTCATTAGAAAGTTCTGGCATTTTTGACATAAAATTTACCCATTGATCGATACTATCTATAGCATTATTGATTAATTCATACGGGTTACTGTGTATCCCGAAGTGAGCTATTGCGACATATTCCAACTCAAGTGATGCAATATTTTTTAATGTATCAATTAAAGTCTCTCTATTAAAATCAGGGGGTGGGAGATTGGGCTGTACAAAATTACCATGTGGATATATTAATCCAAGAGTATCTCCCATAAATATTGTCTTCGAAATATTGTCATAAAACGTGTAGTGATGTTTTGCATGTCCTGGGCTGTAAAGTGAAGTAAGAGTCCTACCTTCTTCAAGTTTAAAATTATAACCATCAGTTAGTGCTTGTATGTTATCTATGGGCGTTGGTTTAATTTTGCCCCAATTCTCACTTAACCATTCTTCTGTATATATAGATGATACTGATTTCCATAATTTTTCTGGATTAGGTAAATGTTTTAACCCAAGTTCATGTATGTGTACAAAATGATCTTTATATTTTTCAACAACATGTCCAATTCCACCGACGTGGTCGAGATGAAGGTGTGTTATGGCTGATCGTCTGACACCTTCTATTCCTAAACTGTTTAGTCCAGCTACCAGGTAGGGAAAAGAATTAGATGGCCCAACTTCAATAAGAATTGGATCTTTTGAATCTATGTAGTAGCAAGACATTCTATTTGGCTTGCCTTCCATCATTACATCTATTTGATATATTCCGTTATCAAATTTAATAATTTCGGGTTTCATATATATATTTTTGCATATCAGTCTTATAAACTACAATGTTTTGTGTGAAAGTTTCTTTAGCCAGTACAGCTCAATATTCTATTCAAGCCTGCGAAGCAATTAAAGACTTGCGCCCTAATGCTGCAGATATTCTTATAACAAGTGTTCTAACATCTATGGTTAGCGACTTAGGAGTTGTCTCACCTACTTCAGGAGCACTATTGACTTATCACGATGGCAAAAAAGGTACGACACACACTATTGATGGATACTTTGTTTCGCCTAGAAATTTTAATGGTAACGATCACCAAGAGCATAGGATTTCAATGACATATGGTGGACATGTAGAGACATGTAAGGGAGCAAACACATTTGCAATTCCAGGTATATATAAAGTTTTAGATATTATCTACAGAAGATATAGCAGTTTGCCATTAGAAACTTTATTTGAATTTCCTATCATGTTAGCTAAAGAAGGATACAAGTTAACTCAACCTTCAAAGGACTACCTAGAGCATTCACTTGAACCATTGTATATGTGGCACCCTGAGTCAAAGTCAACCTTAAGAAATATTTCTAAGAATATAGAAGATGGGGTAGTGGTGCTCAGTAAATTAGCAGATACATATAGTCATATGTCCAGGGATGGGTTTGAAGATTTTTATTATGGAGACATTAGTAAAGAACTTATCTCAACAGTTGAAGCTGAAGGTGGCCATGCTACTGAAGATGACTTAATGAACTATCAAATTATAGAAGATAATAAATTTTCAACCAAAATTGGTAGTTTGAATCTTACTGGACATTCAGGTCCTTCTATTGGAGGACTTATGGTTCTTAAATATATTGATGCATTAAAAAATAACCAAGATAATTTGCTAAATAAATTAACTAAAGTTTATCAAGAGCGGAATGATCAATATGAATTCTTTGGAAATCGACAAAAGTTTATAGCAGAACAAATTAGAACAATTTCTCAATCTTCGTCAACAATACAAGTTAATACATCTGATGATACGAACAATCACTTCTCTATTACTTTTTCAAGTGGATATGGTTCTGGAGTTCTATGTGGGAATACAGGTATGTATCTGAACAACTCACTAGGAGAAATAGAGTTGAATCCACAAGGGTTTTTAGGTAGTACAAAAAATGATAGACTAATCTCAAATATGAGCCCAATGATTATTGAGTCTAAAGATATGCTAGCAACAATAGGTTCCCCCGGAGCTGATCGTATAAGTTCAGCATTAGCACAAGTTATACTTTCATTTCTTGAAGTTGAAAATTGGGACATCGCTATTAATAAGCCAAGATTTCATATAAACGGTGATGGTACTATCCGCACTGAGCCAGATTCCGGATATAGTTTTCCAAATCAAATAATCACAGACCCCAACGATATGTATTTTGGAGGAGTTTGTGTTACTTCCTATGAAAAAAATCTCTTTGCTAAAGGTGACCCCAGAAGGGGAAATACCTCTTGGATAAATGATTAATTTCTTTAAAAACCTACCTTATAAGTATCTTTTTTATCTTGGTATTCCGGTTGTTCTTATTTTTTTATCACTTGGTTATTGGCAGTTTACTAGTTACTTAGAGGTTCAAGATCGAAATAGATTGGACACTCATTCTGAACTGCCTAAAAAAACACTTATTTCTGAAATACCTTCTAGAGATATCTATGAATCTATTCAAATTCAGCAAGACCTAATTTTTGTTAAATCTTGGTTACTTCGATCAAGGGTAAATAATGGGTCGAGTGGATACCATCTTATTACGTCATATAAAGATAATGAAAATAATCAAATTTTAATAAATAAAGGTTGGATTCCTCTTTCATCAACTTTAGATGATGTAGGTAATGAAAGTAATGAAACATACATAGGAATACTTTTAGAATATGACATAAAGCCGAGTATTGGACAAGATGATATAAAAAATTCAGACTATCTCTTTAGAATAGAAAAAGATTTTCTATCAAATGAGATTAATGCTGAATTGCCTCCTTTATATCTTCAACTTACAGAAAATTGCGGAGAAAATATAATATGTATAAATAATGATGAAAATTCTGATCCACCTCATCTAGGTTACGCATTTCAGTGGGTATTCTTTGCACTATGTCTTTCGTTAGTTATCTTAAGAAAGAATAAGTTGATATGATAGAAACCTTTACAAATGATGGTTTTAATATTTCTTACAAAACCCAGGGGAGCGGTAAAGATATTATTTTCCTTCATGGCTTTCCTTCTACTATGTCGATGTGGGATTCTTTAGTAGATGAATTAATAGATAACAACTTCAGAGTTACCACTATAGAGCAAAGAGGTTACCCATTGTCATCAAATCTAAAAATGGATGTAAGTGACTTTACACTAGATAAACTTAGTGAAGATATTGAAATCTTAATTAGAACTCTAGATTTATCACATGATTTAACTTTAGTCGGACACGACTGGGGGACTGTAGTAGCTTGGGCGACGCTAAAAAGAAATAATGTATCAATAAAAAATTATATATCTATATGTGGTGGTACTCTTTTTCCCGGATCAGATGTGTATAAATCTTTAACTTATAATGACGGAGAACACTATATTACTTCTTTTCAAAATGCTACAGAAGCCGCTGAAATACTTAACAGGGATATTAAAAATACGATTTACGGAGCTTACAGGGTAAAAAACCAAAATGTAAATCATAGCTTATCCTTAAAAGCTTTGTTTAATGATTTTAATCACATCGAATATGCCATTACTGAAGAACTACTAAGCAATATAGCAAGTGAATTTTCAGATACTGGCTTATACGGCCCAGTAGCTTGGTATGCAAATATTGATCAAAATATACAGCTATCAAGTAAGTGGAAACATAATGAAGTCACTCAAAAAGTAAGTTTTATATTTGGTGAAGATGACAAAGCGGTGTTGTTGACAGAAAAGATGAAGGATAGACTAAATAAAGAGGCCAAATTTGTTACTATTAAAGAGGTATCAGGTGCTGGCCACTGGCTGCCCTATACACACAGGGAGAGTGTATTAAATGAAATCTACAGTATTAATAAAGATTATTAAAATGTCCTATAATATATATTATGTTGCGTTGTGAATAAAGCAGTACTTCACGATCATCTAGATGGTGGATTAAGACCCTCTACAGCACTTGAGCTTGCTAAAAACATTAATTATGCACCGTTGTCTAAAGTTGATGATGTAGTATCTTTTTTTGATAGATCTGATTGTGAATCTTTAGAAGAGTACTTAGAAGCATTTACTCATACTATTGCATTAATGCAAACATATGAAAATCTTGAGCGCATATCTTTTGAAGCAGCTGAAGATATGCATATGAATGGTATTAATCTTTACGAAAGTAGATATGCACCATTCTTTTCGGTAAACGAACACCTATCTCCTTCAGATGTATTAAAAGCAATTAATTCAGGATTTAAACAAGCTGAGTCAGAATACGGGATAGTTAGCGGCCTTATATTGTGTGGTATGCGTCACGATTCTAGCAATGTTAAGCTGGTTGAGGAATTAGCTATTGAAAACCGCGATAAAATCATAGGATTTGATATAGCTGGACCGGAGCTAAGCTTCCCCCCTAGTCTTTTTTCTGAGACATTTAAAAATATTGCTGATGCAGGTATAAATATAACTATTCATGCAGGAGAAGGTGATGATGTAGCCTCTATGCAGGATGCACTAGATCATGGTGCACAAAGAATCGGACATGGTGTACGAATTATTGAAGATATAGACACAGAAACAGGTCAATTTGGCAAAACTGCCGAGTATATTCTTGAAAATAAAATACCGTTGGAGATATGTATTACTTCAAATATTCATACAGGAATGTATCCATCAGCAGAAGAACATCCCATAGGGAAGCTTATCGACTTTGGATTTGAAGTATCACTTAATACTGACAACAGGCTTATGAGTAATACAACTATTACCAAGGAAAAGCATGCTGCAGAAAAATCAGGTGTTAGTAATGTGGAACAGTTATTAGTAAATTCAGCTAGCTATAGTTTTCTCAACTGACTCAATATTGTCAATTTCTAGAAAGTTGTAAAATTCTTTTTCATTTATGAGCTTGAAGTGCTTTTCTGGATAAAGTTTTTTAGCAATTTTAATTTTTTTGGATTTACGTGTGATTAAATTTTGATTCATTGTTGTGATTTCTACGAATATATCTAAAGACGGTATATAGAAATCAGGAGTAAACATCATCCTGATTGCCCCACTACCCCACTTTAGGGGGAAGCTTGTTGGTTCGTACACCCAATCTATATCGAATAAATCTAAATGTTCAGCAAATATTTTTTCAGAGTTATGAGCAAATTTCATGCGTTTTCAGCAGATACTTTATCTGGATAAAGTGAGAAAATTTTTGCTTCTGCTTCAGAGTGTACTGGTCCAAGAGAAATTCCAAACACGGCCTGACCTTTTTTAAGAAGATCAATCATTTGATCATTGTCAGATATCACGTAAATAGATTTACCATCAGAAAATACTGAAACATCGGAAATACTAATATCATCTCCCAGTACTTTTTGAATATTTTTTAAAGCTATCCTAATCTTTTGAAGGCTAACTCCTGCCTCTCTTAACTTATTAACCAATTTTATTTGGATAATATCTTGAAATGAATAAATTCTGTGGAACCCTGAGCCTTTTAAATTTCTTATTGAAGCATTAATTAAAGAACTCGTTGTCCAATGGTCTAGTTGTCTATAAGTGATCCCGGTTATTTTACAAACCTCAGGACCTGTGTATCCCTGTTGCATATTGTTAATCTACTATGATTAATTTTTTTATCAAGGTTTTACAAGAAATCGTCAGGTGTGATGTTATCAATAAATTCTTTAAATTCTTCAATATCTTCTGTTTTGTCACTTATTATATCTATAGAATTAGCCTCAAATACGTCCCTATTAACGGTTATAGGGGCTTCTGAGCGCAATGCAAGGGCAATTGCGTCACTTGGTCTAGCACTAAGTGAAATGTCTCCATTTATTGTTCTAAGAATTAAATCTGCATAATATGTTTTATTTCTAATATTTGTAATACTTACTTCTTTAAGGACAGCATTCAAAGATTCAATAATATCAATCAATAAATCGTGTGTTTGTGGCCTCTCATGGAGGATACCTTCTTGTGCATAAGCTATTGAAACTGCCTCAATAGTTCCAATCCATATTGGTAGGACTTTATTTGTAACTGGGTCAGACAAGATCATAATAGGTGTTTCAGAATTTTCTTCTAGCCTAATACTACTAACTGCAACTTCAATTTTGTTGGTCATACTATGAGGATAATAAATAAATTAGATATGAAAAAGTAATCAAGAATACTTTTCAGTATTTAGTTTGCAAATATTGAAAATATTTCTAACAATTTAAATTTCCAAATAACTTCGTAAGTATTTTTTGAAACCTTTACTTCCCTGTCCGAAATCAAGCTTTTAAATTTAAGCATATTATTCGAATATCCAGAAAAGTTGATAGGTATATTTGAATCGAGATACATAAAGTCAATCCAGGGCTCCTCTGAAAACTTTTGATAGCTTTCCAGATGATTTTTAATGGAATATATTGGTTGCGTGTTAGAAAAGTTTTCATAATACCCAAAATTAGTAAGTGACATATTGTAAAGTATTTGAGTATCATCAAAATGATTAATTTTATTATCATCGACTATAGATTTATTTACAATTGTTAAAATCTGTCTATCATTATCCACATTAAGTCCAACAAAAGTGAGTCCAGCCCGAGAAGTCCAACCTGTTTTTATCCCAATGTAGCCATTGTCGATTAGTTGATTTGTTGAATAGTAGTCTTTTTGGGTACCTGTAAAATCTGAAGTAAAACTTTTCTTACTGGTTAATGCTATTAGTTTGTAATTATCAATGAACTCTAAAGACATCAAAAGTAAATCCCCTAGAGTAGTTTTGTGACCATCTTGGTCTAATCCATCTGGATTTAAGAATACTGTATTATTCATACCAATATCTTTGGCTTTATTGTTCATTTCTTCAACGAATTTGTTTATATCTCCAGTAACAGCCATTGCAGCTGCATAGGCTGCATCATTTGCTGAATAGATAAGAAGTAATTCTAGAATATCTTCAACCGTTAACATCATTCCATTGGATAAATATGCAACCTTTCCGGCATATACGTATTCATCGGGTAGAGATACAGTTATTAAATCATCAAAATCATAGTAATCCACTAAGACTAAAGCAGTCATGACTTTTGTTACAGATGCTGGAGATATAGATTCATTGATATTTTTTGCATACATAATTGATTCATTATTTAAATCATAAGAAAGATAATATTCCGTTGTAAGGTCATTGTCATCTAACTCTGTTGCAGATATAAATGAATTCTGGAGTAGAAAAAATAATGTAAATAAAGCTATAAATCTTCTGATATAAGGCTCCCAATAATACTCATAAAATTATCAATAGCTGTTTCTAGTTCCGATTCCTCATCAATATTATTTTTAACAAGTTCAATAAATCCGGCTCCCCTATCAGACATTGATTTAAATATAGTAAAATTTTTTGCTGTAAAACCTAGTGAATAGAAGTATGAGAAGGCTAAAAAACGCTTTACGTCATTTTGAGAATAAATATCTTTCTTTACTTCCAAGTTATATTCAATTAATTCATCATATTGACTTACAGACAAACCTGATCTTTTAAGAGCTTCGTGAAAAGAGTAATCTTGAATAACAATGTTTACTTTGCCACTTTGAGTAAGTAGTTTAGGATTATTTTTTATAGCCTTCAGTGTGTAAAACTGATTTTCTTGTAAATCTAATATTTTAAGTATGCGCTTAAGATCTTTATCTTTGAAATCTCTTGTGCCTCCTTTAGATCTTGTAGGTGAAATTAGGCCTTCTTTTTCAAGAAATCTAAGTCTCGAAATACTAACTGAGGGATAATCCTTTTGCAATTTTTTAACGGCTTCGCCAATATTCACTTATTACCTCTAATGTAATCTTCTACTTGCATCTTCTTCTTCCCTTCAGGGGTTATTACTAACGGATACAATATCCCGCCATTTAATTCTATTGGAAAACCGTTAGGATTATTAGTAAATTTGTGTATCTTATAAAACTTATCATTGTATTTAATAAAAGCGGGTCCAATACTGTCGAATGCACGAATCATTAATTTTGCAACTTCATATTCCTTCGAATTCAATAAAAAATCTGATTTTGTAAATTTACTTGTTTTAGATGGTGGTAAATTATGTTTTTGGGGAATTATTTTTTCTGAAGCAGCAATTTCTTCATAATTTTTGATAAAAATGTTTACACACTCTTCATAGACATCAGATGAATACATAGATTCGTTAAGCTGTAAAGATTTTTGATAAACAATTCCCCCCTCGTCAATATTTGTATTAATTTCAAAAACGGTAATACCACTTAGAGATTCTCTATTTAGAATTGAATTTTCGACTGGAGACGGGCCAACATAACTTGGTAATAAACTTAAATGAATATTGTATAACGGCGCATTAGCTTCAAGAAAAGATTTTGAAAATATTAAACCAAAACTTACACACAAACCTTTTGTCATGTCTGAGTAGATTGCATCATTCTTAAAATAGCTAAAGGGAATTCCATTTTCCACACAGAAGTTTTCGACAGGGTTCGGTTTAACCTTTTGCCCCCTTCCTGATTGCTTTGGCTTAATGGTCACAACCTGTAAGTTTTCTACTTTTGAATTTAAAACTTCTAAGTAAGGAACACTTCTAAAATCTGAACCGAAGAAATAATTAAACATGATCCCCAGGAAATCCTTTTAAGGAGATTTCTTTCAGTGCTGCTTTTCGTTCTTTTCTTTTTAGTGATGCAATTAAGAGTTTTCCGTTTAAGTGATCAAGTTCATGTTGAAGTACACGTCCGGTTAGATCGTCACCTTTATATGTCACTGCCTTTCCATTGACATCATAAGCATCTAATGAAGCATATTCACCTCTATCAATATCCCAGTAATATCCTGGTAAAGACAAGCAACCTTCCATAAATGTTATTGTTCCTTCTACTTTAAGATTGTGAGGATTAACAGCAACTTTGGGTCCATCACCTGAATCAAAAACAAAAATATTTTTATTTATGCCTATCTGTGGTGCAGCTAGGCCTACGCCCGGTGCATTATACATAATTTCAATCATCTCACTAACTAAAACTTTAAGACTTTTATCAAACTCTTGAACATCCTCAGATTTAATTTTTAGAGATGGGTGTCCAAACTTAACAATTTCTTTCATTTACAGGCTTCTAACTCTTTCAACGGACAATTTGTTCATAATATTGAATAAACTTATTACCTTATTGTAATTAATTTGATTCTTTATTTTTAATTTCAGTTCATAGACAAACTGTTCATTTGTTAATTTTGGACCAATAACAAACTCTTCATAATCAGAAAAATCAATTTCTATATCAGATGTAATTTTAAATACTTTTATATACCTGTTGGGACCATATTTTGAACGTTCTAAACTTTCTTTATTAGCCCACTTATTAAGCTGACTTGATCGTAATTTTTTTAAGAGGTCTATCTTGTTTGATGTGAAAACAACAATATCTATATTATTTTTATGAAAAAATGTGATATTTTTTATAAAATTAATAAGTCTATTTGAACTCAGCACTCCATTAAATGAAACCGTTGGATTGTTAAGTAACGCTATATCCACTGAGCTTTGTTTAGTATTTTCAACAAGTTTATGGCTCTTAGATATAAACTGAATATTTTTATTTGGAGTAAATATGTTGAGGTCTTTATTTTTGTACATAGTGTCAAATATCTGAAGACATTCAGTGATATTGTTTCCATGGATATAGTTAATACTAATATCCGGTATCTCTATGAAAAAATCTTTGATTTCTGTGAAATATTCCAATGATGGAAATTCATTGTAGTAATGAAATTCTCCATGAAAATATGAATGTTTAAGCAAAGATGATTCGATAATATTTAAATTATTTAACTTGGGTAAATTGTAGCTTAGATTATTTGAATTATAGAAATGGTAGCTATACGGATCCTTAATCTGAACTTTCTCAAAATTTACGGATAAAATAATAATTGTTTCGAACTTTTTAACTTTAGACCAAAATGTTGTAAATTCATCAGTTCCACCAGTCTTTTGATAAAAATCAACACTTTTCCCATTTTCAATTAGTAAATTAGCAATCGACTTACATTCTGCCAAAGATGAAGCAAAAATTATATTAAAAGAATTGTTAAGATTACTAGTTAGTTTTGAACTTTTATTTACAGTTAATTTATTCTTTTTAACTTTTGTAGTTTTATAGAGAGATTCTTTATCAATATATTGACTGAGAAGAATACCCAAATTTAAATTATTTGAAAGAGCTAATGATTTAATATAATTGTGTTGATTTTCATTTAAGTAACCAACTATTTTAATTATTGATTTTATATTCTGAGGCAATTTTACATTTGAATTGAGGTTAACAACAATCGCATCTCTTTTAGTGTTTCTAAAAGGTACTCTTACGATGTCACCAACTTTAATAGTTTCTTCTAACTTTGGTGGAACTTTGTAAGTGAATTGCAAAAAACCATACGTATTATTAAAAATAATTTCTAGATCTACGAACACTATGTATCAACTGTTGTTTTAATTATAATTTTTGCAATATCATTTTTAGGGAGCTCATCAGTAGACACCAGTAATTTATCTTTATTAATTATTGAGACCTTGTTGAAATTAGAACCAACTAAATTCTTAGTTATATTATTTATAACTAAGAAATCTACATTCTTGTCATTTAATTTTTGAAAATTTAGCCTGTCATCCATTTGTGCTGAAAATGCAATTGTCGTTACATGAGGATTTTTTTTTCTAGCATCCTTAACGATATCAATATTTGGGTGGAGATTAATAGTAATTTCTCCATCCTTCCTATTCAGTTTCGTATCTTTATATTCAGGAATGAAATCTGAAACAGCTGCAGTCATAAATAAGTGCGATGCATCTTCAAGATTTTTATCTAGTTCGATACCCAAGCTTTTAGATGTAGTAAATGTTACATTTTTGGCGTGAGAGATAGGTTCGGTATTAGCTGCATGAATATAAACTACTTCATGACCCATCGCAAGTAATTCAATAGCTATTGCTCTCCCCTGTTTACCTGATGAATGGTTAGTAATTGTTCTTACGGCATCTATTTTTTCAGAAGTACCACCTGAAGTAACAACTACCCTAGACTTGCTTGATTTAATAATTTGTAAAATTTCGTCTGGTTCAATCATGCGTCCTACACCTTTATCTCCAATATCTAAATTACCAAAACGTGGGCCGCAAAAGATATTATATTCTGCCAGCAGATCAATATTTTCTTGAATTCTTTTATTAACATACATTTCTTCATGCATAGCTGGGGCAATGTATATTGGATTTTTATGCATAAGTATTGTTGAAAGTAGTAAATCATCGGCAATACCCATAGCCATTTTTGATATAAAATTTGCTGTTGCTGGATAGATTAAAATTTTATCTGCCCATCGTGCTAGTTCGATATGTGGAGATCCTGATAAGTCACTCCATGAGGTAAACACATTACTATTTTTTAAGAAATCATCAGAGAGATATCTCTTTCCTCCAGATGAACAAATTGTTTTTACATTATATTCTTCAGAAAGAATTTCATAAAGAATTTCGGATTTGGAAGCAGCTACACTACCAGTTACTCCCAATAGTATATTCTTACTCATTGTGATTAATCGTTGTCTGAAACCTCTACTTTGCCAGCAGCAATCTCTTCAAAAGCAACAGTTAACGGTTTCCTACTTAAGCTTTGAACTTGAGGTGGAGTATATGCGCCAATACCTTCACCCAATTGATTAAAATATGAGTTTATATCTTTTGCTCTTTTTGCAGAAGTGATAACTAGTGCAAATCTACCAGGCGTTTCTTTAAGTAATTCTTCAATAGGTGGTTTAATCATCTTTCCTCCAGACTATATATTATATCCAATATCTTATTAACTGTAGTATTTATATCTTTATTCTTAATTTTGTAGTCAAACTTGTCAATAAAGCTTCTTTGATATTCGGCTAATCTCATGCGTTCATCTATGAATGCTTCATCATGGCCTCTTTTGGTTAATCTATTTATTAATTCTGCATCATCAATATCTATGAATATACCTACAAAATCTTTGTTAGAAGCCAATAGTTTAGTTGCACCATTAACTTCTAAATCTAGTATTAATGAATTACCAGAATCGTTAACAGCATTTCTGCTAGTACCGTAATAATTTCTACCGTATTTTTCATACTCTATAAAAAAGTCATTTTCTATTAACTCTAAGAATTCTTCTTCTGTGACAAAATTATAATCCTCACCATTATATTCCCCTTCTCTTATATTTCTTGATGTATAAGAAACTGAAAACTGAAAATCTCTTTTTTGTCTTATTGCAGCAATAATTGTTGATTTACCAACTCCAGATGGTCCAGAAAATATAAAAATCATTTATTCTCCAAATACTTTGCTAGTTCCATTATATCTTTATCTGAGAGGTCTTTAATAGTAGTGTTTTCATTTAATCCTATACTATCTAAATATCTTGCTGTTTCTACTTTTCCAAGTAATTTTGTTTCAGTCATGTATTTGTGAAGTCGTATTGAATTTAATTCATTGTCACTAATTGCTGAATAGAGGTTTTTTTCTAATGATACAAAATCTAGAGAGAAGTTATTTATAAAAAAAGCTCTTTTTTCTTGTATAGAAGCTACTTTGGCATCGAAATTATTCAATTTCGTTACTCACTGCATTTAGAATACCATTAACAAATTTTGCACCGCTTTGTGAAGAGTGTTTGTCAGTAAGCTTTACCCATTCAGATATTACAACTTTTTTTGGAGTTAGGTTCATAATAAGTTCTGAAATTCCTAAAATAAGTGTACATTTTTCTACTTTTCCAATTCTGGCATAGCTCCAATTGTTGCTGTAGGTCTCAATCGAGTTAATGATACGCTCATTGTTTAATTTTGTATTTTCTAGTAATTGATTACACCGTAAAAGCTGATTGTCTTCTAATTTATTTTTAACTACTTCTGTATGTTCAAAATTAATATCAGAATTAAAAATTGATTCAAAAGATATAGCTCTAAAATCTTTAATCATATTCTCGTCATGTAAGAAGAATTTTTTGTATCTACCTTTATCATTTCATCTTGTTCAATAAACATAGGTACGTTTAAGACTAAACCAGTTTCACAAGTAATGGATTTAGTTGAAGAGGATACGGTGTCTCCTTTAACTGCCGGTTCAGCTTTACTCACTTTAAGGCTAACTGTTGGAGGCAAGACGAGGTCAATTGGCGTATCGTTATACATTTGTATAGTAACTTCTTGATTTGAAGTAAGAAAAAGATATTTATCTTCAACAATAGAAGGAGATAAAGAAAGTTGTTCATATGTGTCGTTATTCATAAAAATAAAGTCCTCACCATCTTTGTATAAAAACTGGAACATTTGCTTATCTATAAAAGCTTGCTGAACATCTTCATCAGCTCTAAATGTTTTATCAAGTACTCCTCCACTTGATAAATTTTTAAGTTTTGTTTTAACAAATGCCTTACCTTTGCCTGGTTTTACATGCTGATATTCAAGTATTAAATATAGAGTGTTGTCAACAAGGATTGATTGACCTGGTCTAATATCGTTTGTAGATACCATTATGGAATTACACCTTCTTCCTTTGCTTTATTTTTCATGTTAATGAAATCTGTATAATCGTTCGTAAATGACATTTTGCCATTTTTGTCAGTTAATAGATAGTATAAATAATCATTTTCTGGAGTTTCTAAAACTGCTTTTATAGACCTTTCACCAAAACCAGAAATTGGAGTGGGTGGTAGGCCTAAATACTTATAAGTGTTGTAAGGAGAATCTATCTGTAAATCTACCAAAAGTACTTGAGATTTTCTTTTTTGAAGAGCATACAGTACGGTGGCGTCAATTTGTATAAGCATATTATCATTTAGACGGTTTTTTACCACAGAAGAAACAAGTGGTCGATCTTCTTGGAGTTTTGATTCGGCTTCAACTAAACTGGCTACAGTAAATAATTCATTGTACGAACTAATCCAACTTGGAAGATCATACTCATTCATTAAACGTTCTGTTACACTTTCTAATTCATCAACCATAAGTTGTAATATTTCTTCACCGTTTGATTCAACATCAATTTGGTAAGTATTTGGATAAAGTAAACCTTCCCAGTTATATAGTTCTGAAGGATCATTTAAATAAAGATTCGTACTTTTAACTTGTCCTGAAAGTAATGAGTTCTTTAGTAAGTCATAATCAAAACCCGTTTGTGATGATATTGATAATAAAGTTTCCGATATCCACAGCCCCTCGGGAATGGTGATCGTATATGTTTTTAATGGTGGACCTTTAAGTAAAATAGTAGTTATTTCAGAAAATTCTAAATTATTTGGAATTTCATAATCTCCTGCACGTAATTTATCAGTAAGGTTCTCATTTCTTAGATAGAGTTCGAAAGCTAATTGGGATGATATTACACCTTCTGATGCTAACTGCGATGAAATATCTGATGCTGAAGCACCTGATTCGATACTTATTTGAATAATTTCAATCGTTGATGAATTAACATTGCTGGAAGTATCAACCTTCTCAACAGAACTAGCCAAATTATTAGTTAATGAAGTAGCAATAAAAATTAAAAGAGTAGTAAATAACAACATGAAGAATGTTCTATTTTTTATGTAAAACTTATACATTTGATAAATAGGTTTCTAAAATTTCTAAGGCTGAAATATCATCAATTCGTTCCTTATTTGATTTTGTTACAACTGATGAAGTCATTCTTTCATCTACCTTTATAACGTCTATGTCTAATTTATTTAATAATATGTTCTTGATAAATTCATCAGTCAATCCACTCATTCGCGTTGGGTTGTTGTTAAGTCCGATTGGATACCCTACAGCAACTTTAGATATCGAATATTCGCTTACTACATTTTTTAACACTTCTATAAGATCACTTTTTTTGGTATCAACAATTTTAAGGGCAAATTTAGTATTTGATTTAGTAACATATACAGCTAAACCTAAGTACCTTTCACCGTAATCAATAGAAAGTATGTTCATGTTAAAGTAATTCTAAAAGTGATTTCTCAATAAATGATAACGCTTCTTTTGTATCAAAAGATTTTGGGCCACCGCCAATTGAAAGTTTAGGATCTTTTGAAGCTCCTCCCCCATAGAGTTGAGAGGCATCACCGACAATTTTAGAAATATCCAAATCTATTTTTTTACTTACGGCACCTACTATTCCTGTCTTTACTCCAATTTTCGATAATAATATTACGATATCTACGCTCTCTGTTGAAATTGCCTCAAGTGCTAAATCTTTTAAATCATTGTTACTATCTAAAGAAACTTCACCAATGTATAATTTATTATTTTTAACAATTTCAGGAGTTTCAGCAATTTTTTTAGCCAAAGTATTTATTTCCATACTCTTTAGTTGGCTAAGTTTTGATGTTAACTCTTCATAATTTTCTAAAAAGGAATTAAGTTTTTTAGGTACTTCATCTACCGATGTTTTGAGTATCTTGCTTACATCCTGATAAGATTTATAAGCAACGGATAGAAAATTATATGCTTCTACACCTGATAACATTTCAACTCTTCTTAAATTAGATCCAATAGATGATTCAGAGGTTAATACAATTAACCCAACATCATTAGATTTGTCTACATGTGTTCCTCCACATAGTTCTTTACTAAAATTACCTATAGAGACAACTCTGACATCGTCATCGTATTTATCACCAAAAAAGGCTAATGCACCCTCATCTTTTGCTTTGTCTATGTTCATAACATCAGTTCTAATGATTAGGTCATTGAAAACTTGACTATTCGTTTCGTTAAAAATTAAATCAATTTCTTCCTGTTTAACTTTACTTGTATGGCTGAAGTCAAATCTAAATTTTCCAGGTGCTACATGAGATCCTGCTTGTGCAACATGTGAGCCTAGAATATTTCTTAAGGAAGCGTGAACCATATGTGCAGCTGTATGGCTTTTAGAAACAGCATTTCTAAAACTAGTATCAACTAGTTGTGTTACAGTGTCACCGATATTAAAATTTGTATCCAATGTTACTAGTCCTGTAGCGCCAGAACTAGTCTGAATCAAATCGGTAATTTTATACTCAATTTCATCTTTAATTAAAATGCCTTCATCAGATACCTGTCCTCCTGCTTCATAGTAAAAAGGCGTTTCATTAAAAAATAATATCTGTTTATCTCCAGTAGTATGAATATCTTGAATTTCTGCGTTAACTTCTAATTTTTCATATCCAATAAAAGTATTTGGATCAGTATCGAATTCAATTTGAGCTTTAATTGAACGAGATTTGTTAGATTTTGTTTTGTGTTCTTCAAAGTATTGTTTAAATTCTTCTTCGTCGATATGAATATTATTTTCTACAGCTATCTCATTTGTTAGTTCAAAAGGAAATCCATATGTTTCAAACAAGTAAAATGCATCCTTAGAGGTAAGGTTGTTTTTTACGGAAAGAATTGAATTAATTTCAACTAAACCTTTAGTAAGAGTTTTTTGGAATAATTCTTGTTCCAATGTGTACAATTTAATTATTTTATCGGTATTTTTAGTTAAATCTGGGTATGACTCTTGGTACAGACTTATCACTTCTTTTATTAGGTAGTCCATAGTATCTATATCATCTTTTAGCTGGTTGTATGCACGTATACATCTTCTAATTAACCGTCTTAAAATGTATCCCCTACCTTCATTTGTTGGAACAACACCATCTGAAATCATAAATGTTGCAGCTTTAATATGATCTAATATAACCTTTTCATATTTATCATTTCTTGTATCAATATTTTTGATTAGCTTATTGTGAAGACTTTCAAACAAATCGGTTTGAAAGAGGTGATCTTTTTCTTGAAGAATCATTGCAATACGTTCAAGCCCCATACCAGTATCTATATTTTTAGTTGGTAGCTCACCTATTACTTCATATGGATTGTCTTGGATTGAGTCGGTAAAAACAAGGTTCCAAACTTCTATAAACCTATCTTCCCCACCACCTATTGGTCCCCCATCCTTTCCATATTCTGGTCCTCTATCAATAAAAATTTCTGAACTTGGACCGCAAGGACCAGGTATATTCATATGCCAAAAATTATCTTTATCTCCTTTTTGAATCCTTGCTTCTGGCACACCAATGTCATCTCTCCATATAGCTAATGCCTCATCATCATTTTTATACACAGTGAACCATAGCTTATCTTTATCAACACCAAGAATGTTTGTAATAAATTCATAAGAATAAGAAATTGCTTCTTTTTTAAAATAAGAACCAACACTAAAATTTCCAAGCATTTCAAAAAAAGAGAGGTGTCTGTCTGTTTCTCCAATTATATCTATATCTATTGTCCTGATACATTTTTGTGCTGATACCATATTTTTATTTTCGGGATCTTTATTTCCTGAAAAATAATCTTTTAGAGGTACCATTCCTGCAGCAGTAAACAGGAGAGATTCATCATGTGGAATTAAAGACGCAGACGGCAAGATTTTATGATTTTTCTCTTCAAAAAACTTTAAAAATTCAGTTCTTATTTGATTACTTTTCATCACTAATATACCTTAGGTTATAGTCTGTTAGATCGTGTTCATTAATAGCAGTAGGCGCATCTGTGAGAGGATCCATTCCAGATTGTGTTTTAGGAAATGGTATAACATCGCGTATAGATGGCTGTTTTAGTATCTCAGCAACTAATCTATCAATTCCAATAGCAAAACCTGCATGTTGTGGAGTACCGTATGAAAGTGCTTCTATAAACCATCCAAACCTATTTTCAATCTCTTCAGCAGAAAGTCCCCATTTTTCGAGAACTAATCTTTGTATATCTGGAGAATTTATCCTCTGTGAACCCGAACCAAGTTCAACACCATTTAAAACTAAATCATAGTGTAAAGCAATAGACTTATCCGGATTATTTTTAAATACATCAATATCTTTCGGTGCTGTGAAGGGATGGTGAGATGGTTGCAACACTCCATCTTCAATTTCAAAAAAAGGAAAATCTTCTACCCAAATAAAATTAGGTAATTCAGAATTTTCAATGATAAACACATCTCGTCGAAGAATATCCATGAACTTACAGATTTCATTGAATTCACCAGACTGAAATAACAAAATTCCATCCCCCTTCGAGAGTATGTATTCTCTTTCAGGTTGTGTTAAAAATTTGACTAATGGACCTGAAAGTTCTTCATCAAGTATTTTGAACCATCCAAGACCATTTGAACCTGCATCCTTTAGTAATTGATCAAGCCTATCAATATCCTTCCTTGATAGTGTTTTATCAGTGTGTAGAGAGAGAACATTTCCATTATTCCGTATAGATTCTTGAATGAATTTGATCTCTGTATTTTCAAAGGCTTCAGTGTCGTCAGTTATTGTTTCTTTAATTCTAAGATCAGGTTTATCTGTTCCATAGAGTGCCATTGAGTCAGCGTAAGTTATGGATTTAAAAGGAGTATTTATTTTAATATCAAAGGCTTCGTCAAATATATGTTTAACAATATTTTCAATATTTTCTTTTACTATATCTGGATTCGCATTAGAAAATTCCAAATCGAGTTGCGTAAACTCTGGTTGTCTATCTTTTCTTGAATCTTCATCTCTGTAACATTTAGCAATTTGATAGTAATTAGGAAAGCCAGACATCATGAAGAGTTGCTTATACATTTGCGGCGACTGAGGAAGAGCGTAAAACGAACCAGGTGATTTACGTGACGGAACAAGAAAGTCTTTTGCACCTTCAGGAGTTGATTTAATTAATGTAGGAGTATCTATTTCATCAATTTTTAAAGAATTCATAATATTTCTTATACTTTTGAAAGTTTTGGATCTTGCTAAAATATTTTGTTTCATCTCATTTCGTCTTAAGTCTAAATATCTGTATTTAAGACGTATACTTTCATCAGTTTCAATTCCATCTTCTATCTGAAAAGGGAGAGTCTTACTTTGACTTATAACTATTATTTTGCTGACTTCAACTTCAAAATCTCCTAATGCAACTTTTTTATTGATTAAACCTTCATCTCTTTTTTTTAGAACCCCTGATACTTCAATGTAAAATTCATTTTTTAGATTTACTTGAATTGAGGAGTCTTTATCAAAAACTAATTGTATTGATGAATCAAAATCACGTAAATCAACAAAAGTCAATCCCCCATGATCGCGGACATTATCAACCCACCCATATAGATTGGTAATTTCTGCCTGATCTTTAAGTTGTACAATTTCTCTAATTTGCAATTAACACCTCTATGTCAAAATCTATTGTTTTGTTATTTTCTAAGTCTTTAATTGTATCTTCATCTGTGTTAATAACATACTTAGCATTGGAGTTTTTAGCGAGTTTGAATTGAGCGTTTAATTTAGACAGTCGCGGTGGTTTGTAGAAACTTAGGTTTTTTTCATCTAGAAATTTAGAATATTCAGTGATTTTATTAATGTTTGTACCTATAAGAAAAATATCTATATTTTGATTTACTTCATCTAGGATATTTAAAATTCTTTCTATACCAAATGCAACTCCCACCCCTTCAAAACTTCCTATATTTAAAATTTGTGATAGTTGGTCATATCTACCTCCTCCTCCAATAACAACACCATTATTTGCTATAAATTCAAATGTTAAATCATTGTAATAATCAAGTCCTCGTACAAGTTTTGGATTTTCAATAAATGAAACTGAGTTATCTCTTAGTAGATGCTTTAATTCTTCATATTTAGCGTTTGATTCGGAATTAATATATTCTAGTATCTCTGGAGCATCGTCAATAATTAATTTGTCTATATCATTATTTGAATCAAGAATTCTTAATGTATTTAATTCAATCTTCTCTCTACTTTCAGTTGATAGCTTATCTTTGTTAATTGTGAAATATTTGCTAAGGTCTTTCGAATAATTTTTACGATCTTGTAGTGACCCAATAGTGTTGATTTGTAAAACAAATTCGATATTTAAATTCTTAAGAAATCGAATTGAATCAGTAATTATTTGTAAGTCAGAGTACGCATCTAATTTACCAATTATTTCAACTCCACCCTGAGTAAATTCCCTATATCTATTTTGTTGGGGATTTTCATATCTAAACATTTGACCAAAATATGCATATTGTTTAGTCAACCCTTTGTTGTATTGGGAGTGATATCTTGCAATACTAGATGTCCCCTCTGGCCTAAGAACCAGTGAGCGTCCACCTTTATCTTCGAATTGGTACATTTGTTTTGAAACGATTTCTGAATTTTCTCCTATAGACTTTTGAAACAGTTCAGTATGTTCAATGTGAGGCGTTTGTAAAAATGAATAACCATAGTCAACAAAAGAGGCATAAAATAATTTCTGAATGTGTAAAAATTTTAAAGCATCAGCATTAGCTATATTTTGAGTGCCTTTAACTTGTTCAATCATAAATATGTTCCTTTACAAAGATATTGTTCTTACTAATATTACTAACTTTTTCAGAAGGACCGTGGCCTGGCAGTATTTCATAATCCGGTTTAAAGAGTGTATAAACATTTTTTATAGAATTTATCATATCTCTGTGATTACCTGTAGATAAATCAGTTCTACCTATTCCTTCTTTGAAGATAAAATCTCCAGTAAAGATGAGTCCAAGATCTGTAAACTCAAATGAAGTACTTCCTTCAGTGTGACCTGGATTATGATAAATTTTAATAAAATCTAAGCCACTATTGTTAACTTCTTTTATTTCCCCATTAAAGCTTTCTGAAGTTAGTTTATTATTTGTGAACATAGATAACTGTTCTTGCGGATTTCTTGCTAAAAACTCATCATCAAGATTCATATGTATAGGGCCATTAAAACTATTCATTCCTAATGCATGATCGAAATGCCCGTGAGTGACAAGTGCACCACCAATAGTTAAATTATGTTGTTTAACATACTGTAATGGCTCTTCTAAATCTGGTGGAAGGTCTATAAAAAAACAAACATCGTCATTAAAAGGTCTAAGAATATAACAATTCGAGGTTGTAAAACTAGTAAATCTGTATATTTCAGAGTTCATTTTTTACCTGGAAAAATTCTAGAAGCTTCAAACACATTTTCAATATTTTTTGCATCTTTTATTATTTCATCTAACTGATTATTATCACTAATTTCAACTTGAAAAACTAAGCTTACAATTCGTTTACTACTTGTTACTGATTTTGCTACCAGTATGTTACCCCCATTATCTGAAATTGCTATGGTTGCATCTCTTAGTAGATATGGACGATCTATAGCTTCAATTTCTAACCAGATTATGCTACCTGTATGCGTATTGAAACCCCAGGTTACGTCTATTATCCTCTCTCCTTTGGTGCTGTCTATTTGTATGTTCATACAATCAGATCTATGCACAGATATGCCATTTGAGATAGTTACAAATCCTAATATGTCATCACCTGGAACTGGGACACAACATTTTGCCATTCTGACTTGTATATCGTCGTAACCTTCAACAATAATAAGTTCTGAACTTTCTGAATCTTTTACCTCAGGTGTAAATATGTCCTCATCGTCTGTAATTTCCTCTGGGAAAACATATTTACGTATTTTGCTTCCGATATTGTTAATTTTAAGATTTCCATTCCCAAGTTTTTGATAAAACATTTCGTAATTTGGCAGTGAGGTTACCTTTAAAAGATTTTTTAAAATCTCTTCTTTTGTTGAGAAATTTAAAACGTCACTATTTTCATCTAACCAAAGATTTAGTAATTGCTTGCCTTTTTGGATATCTTCATCCTTCATTTGTTTTTGATACCATTGTTTAATTTTTGAACGGGCTCTTGACGTTTTAACGATATTTAACCAATCTCGGCTAGGACCTTTACTAGAGTCGTTAGTAGTTAATACTTCAACAATATCACCAGTCTTAATACTGTTGCTTAAATTAGATAACTTACCATTAACCTTCGCACCAATCATTTTTTCACCTACTTCTGTATGAACCGCGAACGCAAAATCCACAGCTGTCGAGCCAGAAGGTAGCGTTACGACATCCCCATTCGGTGTTAAACAAAATATCTCATCTTCATACAGATCTAACTTCATGTGTTGTAGAAATTCGTTAGGGTCTGGATATTCAACTGAAATATTATTAAGTTCATTAGTCCATTCTGTTAAATCATTTGATGGTTTTTCTTTATATTTCCAATGAGCAGCTACTCCAAATTCAGCTCTATAGTGCATTTCTCTTGTTCTTATCTGAATTTCAACTTTATTTCCATCAGGAGTTAGGACTGTTGTGTGCAAGCTTTGATATAGATTGAATTTAGGCATTGAGATGAAATCTTTAAACCTACCCAGGACAGGTTGAAAATTCGCATGTACAAGACCTAAAATAGAATAACAATTTTTAACGTCATCAGTGATGATTCGGACTCCTATTAAATCATTAATTTCATGAAATGATAATCCACTATTTATTATTTTTTTATATATTGAATAATTATGCTTAGGTCTGCCAACTACATCAGCTGATATTGAATTATCACCAAGTAGTTTGGAAATTATTTTTGTTGTTTTACTAATTTCAGCATTTCTATGTGGCGAGGTTTTTTCAATAAGATTTTCAATTTCAATATTTTGTTTCTTAAACAATATTTCAAAAGAAGTATCTTCAAGAGTATGTTTAATATTTTGTAATCCTAATCGATGTGCCAGAGGAGCATATACATACAGTGTTTCATTAGCAATTTTCTCCTGTTTCCAATCATTTAAATACTCTAATGTTTCAATGTTATGTAACCTGTCAGCCAGTTTCAGTATTAAAACCCTAATATCTTTTGACATAGCTACCACCATTTTTCTTATAGCATCAGCTTTAGCCTCTTCTTTAGTATTGTATTTAATACGGTCTAACTTAGTTACACCATCAACGATGTTTGCAACATCTTCACCAAAAGCATTATTGATATCCTCATAAGTTATATCTGTATCTTCAATTAAATCGTGCAATAACGCTGCTGTGATAGTTTCAATATCCATGCTTAGATCTGATAAATATATAGCAACGCTCAGTGGATGTGTGATGTATGGCTCTCCAGACTTTCTTTTCTGTGAAATGTGTCCAGTTGATGCCATTTCGAATGCAGAGTTTATAGTCTTTAAATCTTTTTCAGTGTACCTAGACCTAAGCTCGTTTATTAAGTTATCTACACTACTAGTCTTTACCTTTTCAGCCATATCTATATGGTAGTAAAGAATCTAATTATTAATTATCTTTGATAAAAATGGTACTGTTACAAAAATTGAACTGTAGGTACCAGAAAGAATACCTATAAAAAGAGGGAGAGCAAAGTCTGTCAAAGTACCTGATAAACCAAGGTAGTTACCTAGAAATAAGATAGATGCAATAGGTATTGCTGAGGTTATTGAGGTGTTAAGACTTCTCATCAAGACCTCATTAAAAGTTTTGTTAAGAGATTCAACAGACAAGTATGAAAATTTAGAAGTTTTTATTGAATCTTTTAATTTATCAAAAAGAATAACCGTATCATAAAGTGAATACCCTAAGATTGTTAACAACGCAATAACAGTTGATGGAGTTATTTCCAATCCAAGTAAAACATATATACAAAAAACTAGTAATAAATCATGGGTTAAAGCTACTAATGCTATGAGTGAATATTTAAATTCGTATCTATAAGAGATTAATAAAACTACTAAAGATAAGAAGATAATCAGTGCTTGAAGACCTTTTTCAGTTATCTCTTCACCAAATGTAGGGCCAACTCGTTGAAAGTCAATTTCTTCGTCTGGAACTTCAAACTTATTAGATAGGTAAAATAAAAATTCTGTTTCTTTCTCTTGAGTATTTTCAGTAGCGCGAAAGATAATAGAGTTAGAATTATCAAAAGTTTGGTACCTAGAGACATCTAATAAATTACTATTCATCACTTCTTCAATATCAGTGTCAGTGTATTCTGCATCTAGTTGATAAGTAGTACCTCCCGTAAAGTCAACAGATAAATTAACATTGAGTACACCGAGTAAAGATAACGTGATAACTGAGACGAAGAGAATAACTTCTACTATAAAGAACTTGTAAAAAGTCTTACCAACATTAATAAAGTTAACTTCAGTAGTTCCAAGAAATAAACGCTTAATCATTTTGTAGATCCTTTTCTTTAATTGGAAAATAAAATCTAACATTATTAGACAAGCCACTAACAAGTGGAACAAAGTTTCTTGTATATAGCCTTGTGAATATTAAATCAAAAACTGTTGCTACACCAAGTGCTAACGCAAAACCACGTATAGGACCAATCGCTAATATATATAATAACAATGCTGCTGATAGCGAAACAAAATCTGCTGTTAAAATCGTTCGCCAAGCATCAGTTGCTGCTTTGTCTGCTGCAAATTGAAATGATCTACCTATTTTGATCTCATCCTTAAATTTCTCAAAAGTAACGATATATGAGTCTGCTGCTAGGCCAATCGAAACAATAATCCCTGCAATTCCAGATAGAGTTAAAGTAAAACCTTGATATTGGCCTAGAAGAGTGATCACTGAATAAAACAACAAACCAAAGGAAGTTAAACCAATAATCGCTACTAGGCCTAGTGACCGATAATAAAGAATCAAGTAAAGAGATACAATTATAAGACCTATAAGACCTGCTTGTAAACCAAGGTTTAAAGTGTCTTCTCCTAAAGTTGCCGAAACTTTTTCAATAGAAGATCTCTCAAAAGAAACTGGTAAAGCACCATATCTAAGGATGATTGCTAAGTTATTTGCTGCCTCTCCCCCGTCTGCATTACCCATTGATATTGCGGCAGTCCCACCAGTTATACCAACTGTTGGGTCAACATCAAAGGCTATACCTGGTGCAGAAACAACTTCACCATCCAGAACAATTGCCAATTTACGCTGTTCACCATTTTCATTGGCTAATTTCTTAGTTAAATCTGTAAACAAAGATGCTGACTCATCTTTAAATTCTAAAGATACAATCCACTCATTCTCAGGAAAAACAGCAATTGCATCAGCAATATCGTTACCAGTAAGTTCGGCAGGACCAAGTCTATATATCACGGGATATCCTGAGTTAACCGACAAAATGTATGATTCAAATTCTGGATTATCTGCAATAGAAACACCAATTACTTCATCAACACCTGTAATTCCTTCTTTTACCACAGTTGTTACATCTTCAGGATCATCAGGATTAACAATTAAATCTAAAGCTGGTGAATATCCTGTATTTAAAGATGAATCTAAAACAGGTCTAAATGTTAAGAGACCCGTAGTACCTAAAGCTTCTATTGCCTTTTCTTGATCTGTTACACCTGGTAGTTGTACAAGAACCGAATTTTCTCCACTTATTGCTATTTCTGGCTCTTGAACATCTCCAAAGGCTTCAATTCTTGTTCTCATTATTTCCACAGCTTGTTCAATTAATTCTTGTTCTGTTCCTTCATCAGCTGTAAGTATCACTGAAATTCCACCCTGCAAGTCAAGCCCAAGCTTAGGTGATAATTCTTGAACATAGACTAATGCAAAAAGTGATATCGAAATAACTGGTAAAAAAAGGATTTTGAAGATTTTTTTCACACCACACCAAAAATTTTGGACTTATCGATAACTGCTTCGCCTTTTTTTAACACTAAGGTGACAGTTTTTTCATCTACAGCTACTATTCGCCCGTGAATACCTGAGTCAGTAATAACATTATTTCCTATTTTTAATTCTTTTAGCATTTCTGTATGTCTTTTATTTCTTCTTCTTTGAGGAACCCAAAGAATTGTATAGAAAACAACTAATACAATTATTAATGGTAAAACACTTAATAACTCATTCATATGTATCTCTTCCTAAAATTAGCAAAATCTGATTCTAATATACTTTTTCTCGCTTCATCAAGCATAATCTCAGTCTGAATTATATTATGTACAGTTAAATACATCCATGCACTAGTCGGTTCGTTTCTTAATATGTGTCGTAAAAATGCTTTTGAGTAATTCTTACATGTAAAACATGTACAATTTTTATCTATTGGTGATGAGTCATTTTTAAATTTATTATTTTTTATATTTATATAGCTGTTACCGGTAATCAACTTACCATGTCGAGCTAATCGTGCTGGCCATACACAATCAAACATGTCAATACCTTCTTCTATTAAGTCAATCAATCCAAGGGTATCTCCAAGTCCCATTACATATCTAGGCTTATCAACAGGTAAATAATCTGTAGTAAAACTTACAATTGATTTTCTCTCTGCTCTAGTCTCTCCTAGAGCTAGTCCCCCAATTGCATAACCATCAAAATTTAAACTTGTCATAGATAACGCCGATTTCTGTCTTAATTCTTGTACTAGTCCTCCTTGGACAATCCCAAACAAAGCTTGATTATTATTTTTATGAGTTATTTTTGCTATGTTTGCCCAATTTTCAGTTGTAGTTATAGCCTCTTCTTGCATTTCATGAGGAGCGTCGACATCTACAACGTAATCAAAAATCATTGCGATATCACTTCCAAGCAAATTCTGAGTTTTTATTGAAATTTCTGGTGTCATTAGAAAATATGATCCATCGTAGATATTTTTAAACTCTATACCATCTGTAACTTTTTTGGTGGGCAAAGACCATCCTTGAAACCCACCAGAATCTGTAAGTATTAATTTATCCCAGTTCATAAAACGGTGAAGACCTCCAAGTTCATTTATTACATTGGCACCTGGTCTTAAGTACAAATGGTATGTATTTGCTAAAAGAACTGTAGTTTTATCCAACATTTCATGAGGAGTCGATTTTAATGCTCCTCTTGTTGCAACAGGCATAAATGTAGGAGTCATAAGTTGCTTGTTGTTGATATTTAGTACTCCAGCTCTTGCTCTGCCGTCGTTTTTTAGTATAGAAAATGTTAAATTACTCATTTATTTTAAATAATACTGCATCTCCAAAACTTAAAAACTTAAGATTCATTTTTTGTGCAAAAATATATAAGTCTTTCCATTCTGCACCATATATTGCTTGGATAATTGAAAGTAAAGAACTCCTTGGAGCATGAAAGTTTGTAATTAGATAATCACCAATATTGATTTTATAACTGGGAGTAATGAAAAGATTGGTTTTACCACTATATACACCTGTATTAAAAACGGTCTCTAGCGATCTTAAAACTGTTGTCCCGACAAGAATAATCTTAAAACCATTACTTTTTAAAAATAAGATACGTTCGTAATCTTCTTTATCAACAGAGTAATTTTCACTGTGGATTTCATAGTCTTCAACTATCTTCGTATCAATTGATTTAAATGTACCTAGGTTAATATCTAGATTTATAAAAAATACTTCATGACCAAGTTTTTTTAACTTATCGATCATTGTATTTGTAAAATGCAATCCAGCTGTTGACGCTGCTACAGAAAACCCTCCTTCTGAAAACTCGTTTAAATAATCTGAATATTTAGATGAGTTATCTTTAATATATGGAGGAAGAGGAACTTGTCCATAATCTTCCATAAGAGAATATACATTTTTTTTAAATTTCAACGTATAGAAATTTGTATGTTTTTCTAAGACTGTAACTAAACCAATTTTAGTATTTAGTTCATCTCCAACGTTAATTTTTGATCTTGTTTTAATTAAACAATCAGCATGATACTTGTCATGAATATTCAATATAAAAAATTCAATTTTTCCATTTGTTAAGACTTTATTTGTATTAATTCTTACATTTTGAACTGTAGATTTATTAAAAACAAATACTGATTTATCTTTAAGTCCGTCAATGTATTCAGAAAAAGTTAATATTTGTTTACTTTCGGAAATTAGGAGATTTGAATATTCAGGATTTTTGTACCTATTTTGAGCAATAGAAGAAGCATCTAATTCATAATCCAAGTCAGTTATAGGTGTTTTAAACAATTATTTTTCTAGAAGTTTAACGAATAGTTCATATGACATTGAAATAACTTCAGGGACTCCATCGTTACTTCTTCTTTCATTATTACTTTTACGTTTAAGCTTCTTCCAAAAAACTAATGTGTTTATATCACCTGATTTATTAATAGCTTTATCAAGTGTTTGATGTAGATTAAGATTTTGTCTTGACTTTGCTTCAATAAAAAACTCCTCATCATCTATAAACAACTGTATGTCACCCAAATCATTAGATCCACCCTCAGCAAATCTCTGGGCTTTAAAATTATCAATTTTGTTTAGGCGGTTAACTATGTTCGTTTCGTAATTAGTTCCTTGTTTTTTTGCTTTATTTACCATCAAGCAATTTTAACAAAGATTATTCATTTATTGCAGTATCCAATATATTCTCTTCAATATCAAAATTGGTATAAACATTTTGTACATCATCTAAATCTTCAAGTGCTTCAATAAGTTTTGTAATGCTCTGAAATTGGTTTGTGTCTAACATAATTGATGTGGAAGGAATATAAGCAACTTCTGCAGTTGTTGGTTTATATTCAGATTCTATGAAGAGTTCATTAATTTTTTTAAAGTCTTGCGGTAAGAATTCTAAGTTAATTCCATTTTCAGTTTCACTAAAGTCAACACATGAATTCTCAATAGCAATATCAATAATTTCTTCACTATTATTTTCAAAATAAAAAATAGCTTTTCGTTCGAATAGATAGTTTACGCTTCCAGGTGCTCCTGTTGAACCATTGTATTTTGAAAAAACTGATTTTACATCTGCGGATGTTCTGTTTCTATTATCCGTAAGGCATTCAACTAATACTGCAACCCCGTGAGGGCCGTATCCTTCGTAGAAGATTTCACTAAAATCATCTCCTTCTTGTTGGCCGCTAAGTCTTTTTAATGCTTTTTCAATATTATCATTTGGTACAGACATAGACTTAGCTTTGGATATAGCTTGATATAGTGATGCATTGTTTGCTGGATCTGGCCCACCATTCTTTGCAGCAACTTCTATAGCTCTAACAAGTTTTGCAAACAATTTTCCTCTTTTTGCATCATTTGCACCCTTTTTTCGTTTTATAGTTGACCATTTAGAGTGTCCTGACATGAGATCCTTTCAATATAAAATCATCCAACCAATTTAGATAATTATTATCGTTTGTTAGTTCTGGGTGAAAAGTTAGTCCAACTATATTGTTTGACTTGACTCCAACTATTTCTTCGTCTAATTTGGCAATGACCTCAGTATTTCCAGAGATAGAAGTTATTTTTGGTGCTCTGATGAAGCAATACATATCTGTAAAAGTTTCAAAGGTAACTAATCCTTCGAATGACTGATTTTGTCTTCCGTAACTATTTCTTTCAACTTCGCAATCTAATAGTTCTAATGTGTTTATTCCTAATAAAGTTTGATTAGATAACAAAATAAGCCCCGCACAGGTTCCCAAAGTAGGAATTCCAGATTCTATAGCTTTTTTTAAGTCAATAAATAACTTATTGTGCTTTTGTATTTTTAACATAGCTGTAGATTCACCGCCAGGCAAAATAAGAGAGTCGACTTCCGACAAATCTTCAGAAGATTTAATAAATATGAATTCTTTGTCTATTAGTTTTAATGATTGAGCATGCTCATGGAAGCTGCCTTGTAATGACAGTATTCCAGTTTTCAACTACCAGCCTCTTTTTGCAAGTTTTTCTGATTCATCAAGATCATCAATGTTTATTCCGACCATAGGTTCTCCAAGGTTTTTTGATACTTCTACGAGTTTTGAGGGATTATTAAAGTTTGTAGTTGCAACTACTATAGCTTCAGCTCTCTCTAGTGGATCGCCACTTTTAAATATACCCGAACCTACAAAAACGCCGTCACAACCTAGTTGCATCATTAGGGCAGCATCTGCAGGTGTAGCGATTCCTCCTGCAGCAAAATTTACAACTGGTAATCTACCAGCTTCTCTTATTGACTCTAAAACTGTATATGGAGCGCCATTATCTTTTGCAATTGCCATAAGTTCATTCTCATCTGCAGATAATATTTTATTTACTCCTTTAGTCATACTGCGCATATGTCTAACAGCTTCAATAACATTACCTGTTCCAGCTTCTCCCTTTGTTCTTATCATTGCAGCTCCTTCACCAATACGTCTGCAAGCTTCTCCAATATTCGTTGCACCATTTACGAAAGGGGTTTTGATTTCATGTTTGCTTATGTGATTAACATCATCAGCAGGTGTAAGTACTTCACTTTCATCAATAAAGTCGATACCAAGTTCTTCAAGCATTTGGGCTTCAACGAAGTGGCCAATTCTTGCTTTAGCCATTACCGGAATAGAAACTGTATCCATTACTTCTTGAATAACTTCTACAGAAGACATTCTTGAAACTCCGCCTTCCGCTCTTATGTCAGCAGGAATTCTTTCAAGGGCCATAACTGCTACTGCTCCAGATTTTTCTGCGATTTTAGCTTGCTCTGCATTTACGACGTCCATGATTACTCCGCCTTTAAGCATTTCAGCTAAACCTTTTTTTACTTTAAAAGTTGATTCTATTTTCATAAATATAATTTTAACTATATTTGAGAGTAGAGTGAAATCCAAGCAGTGATTACTTTTGTAGTGTTGTATTTTTGAACATACTGTAATTGCTTTTGATGCTCATTATTTAAATCAAGTACTTTTAGTTTTTCAACAGTATCAAGAAGGGAATCAATTGAATTATTTTCAAAATAAATACCTGTAGGTCCTAGTACGTCTTTAAATGCTTTGATATCACTACAAACAACCAAGCATCCTTCTGTTATTGCTTCGATAAGCGTTATTCCAAAACTTTCACCATGGGTATTGACTGCTAGATATATATTGCATTGAGAAAATATACTTTTTTTTAGGTTTTCATCAGGGTTGTCATAAATAGTGATACCTGGTGACTTTTTATT
>Ga0228608_1000077_pt1 | contig 31135 bp, 31 predicted proteins | sample 9DmetaG_FD_190069 | JGI IMG/M metagenome (GOLD analysis project Ga0228608, IMG submission 190069) | Seawater microbial communities from Monterey Bay, California, United States - 9D | ecosystem: Environmental > Aquatic > Marine > Coastal | place: USA: California | collected 2016-11-15
CACCCCACTTGCTCCAGTTGGTGGCAATCACAACAGACCGTTCAAGCAACTGTTCTGCTGGAACGACTTCATCGATTGCCCCTGTATTTTTGGCTTGTTCAGCCGACCAAATTTGATTTTCGAAAAAGAATCTGCGGCTCACGTGTTCGCCGACAAGTCGAGGCAGCAACCAGGTTGTGCCACCGTCAGGTGAAAGACCAATGCTGGCATAGGATGCTGCAAGCTTTGCTTTTGGTGAAGCAACTCGAACATCGCACGCAAGTGCAAGTCCGAGGCCACCGCCAGCAGCCGCCCCGTTGATGGCGCCAACCACGATGGTTCCAGATTGGCGCATTCGTACCAACAGTGGGTGAAGGATGTTGGTGAGATCTCGAATCAACTGAGGCGCATCGTTTGCATCAATCGCTTCTTGAAAGGCGTGAATATCAGCTCCAGCAGAGAAGAATTTGCCTTCTCCAGTGATGACCATGCCTTTGACTTCAGGATTGTTTAGACCCTCATCGATGGTTTTGGCAATGATTGGCAACGATTCTCTTGAGAAGGATTTACTTGCTGAAGCACCGGTCAATCGGACAATTCGAATGCCGTTTTCCCTGTCTTCAACTTTCACAGTCATGCATTCACCTCAGAGTTTGACGTTGACGTTCTTCACCTTGGTGTAGAAGCGCATGGCGTCTTGGCTTTGTTCAACACCGATACCAGACTGCTTCCAACCGGTGAAGGCAGTTTGTGGGAAGGTAATCGGGTATTCATTGATGGAGACCATGCCGCTTTCCAAATCACGAGCCATCGAATGGGCTCGGCTGAGGTTGTTGGTCCAAATACCGTTAAGCAAACCAAACGGTGAGTCATTGGCCAAAGCAAGTGCTTCTGCATCATCGCTGAACTTGGTGACGGCCAACACAGGCCCAAACAATTCATCATTGAACAGCAGGTTGTCTTTGTCAACGCCAGTGACGACGGTCGCTTCCATGAAGGCTCCATCGCCTTCAATCGCTTTACCACCACAGACGACAGTTCCACCCATGGCGAGTCCTGCCTCGAGTTTCTCAAGCACTTCTGCTCGGTGAGATTCGTGAACAAGGCTACCAATTCGCACGCCTTCCGACATACCAGGCCCGACCTTCCACTTGCCCACTTCAGCCACAACTGCATCGACGAGTTCGTCGTGAATGTCTTCGTGGACAATAAGGCGAGATCCCGCCCAGCACATTTGTCCTGCATTCATGAAGATGCCAAAGCAAATTGCTTTTGCAGCGTATCGAAGGTTTGCATCTGGGAAGATGATGTTTGCACCCTTGCCACCGAGTTCGAGGGTGACGGGGGTGAGGTTTTCGCTCGCCTTTGCCATAACCGCTTGGCCTGTCGGTACGCCACCGGTCAAGACAACGCCGTCAACACCGGTGTGGCCTGCGAGTGCGTCTCCAATCAGTCCACCCGAGCCGGTGATCACTTGAAGCACACCAGACGGTAGGCCGACGTTTGCTTCTTCCATGGCCTTGGCCCATGCAATGAGCGAAAGTGGAGTCCATGATGCTGGCTTTGCAATCACGGTGCACCCAGAAGCGAGTGCTGGTGCGATTGAGCGGAGGGCTAACTGCAACGGGAAGTTCCACGGAACGATATGTGCGGTAACGCCAAGGGGTTGACGAAGCGTGTAATTGAGCCGGTTACCGGGGACAGGGATTGTGGTTCCTTCGATTTTGTCCGACAACCCAGCGAAGTATTCGAGGGTCCAAGCGCCATAGCGAATCTCAGAGAGTGCTTCTCTGAAAGTCTTGCCGTTGTTGTTGGATTCGATGGCCGCTAGTGCCTTTGCATTCGCATAGGTGGCTTGAGCCATTTTGTTGAGAATCCGTCCACGCTGTGCAGGATCCATTGCCTTCCATGAGGCGTCGTTGAGAGCGGTTCGAGATGCTGCCACACAGCGTTCGACATCGCTCAAGGTTGCCTTGGGAGTTGTGGCCATGACTTCGCCCGTTGCGGGATTAAGAATATCTGCTGTTGCTCCATCTTCTGCGTCACACCATTCACCGGCAATCCACATCTGTTCTGCGCTCATGTTTGACGCCAAGTGCTGTCCCCTCAAAGGTATTCGGTTGTCATTGAGTCGGGTCAAATCCGTTCATCTTAGCTAACTTGTGCGCAAAGACTCATCAAGGCACCATCTCCACACAACCTCATGGCTCGTAAGGTTGGTTTGGGGCAAGACGCCGCCCGCACCCTTGCCGACAGGGCACCACGCCTGCTTGTCATTGCGGGAGCAACCGGTACCGGCAAATCGACTGCATCGGTCCAACTTGCTGCTGATTCTGGCTTCGCACGCTTGCTTTCGACGGATGCGATTCGAGAAATCATGCTAGCGTGTGATGAAGATCGGACCCAAGCGAATCTCCATCGTTCCTCATTTTCTCGTGGTGACTCAGGGGAGCCTGTCATCGACTGGCTTGACACCTGTCAAGCGGTTGAGCGAGGTGTTGTTGCAACCATTGACCGGGCCCGAAGAGAAGGCATTGATTTGTTAATTGAAGGCGTTCACATCAATCCAAGCGAACGATTGCTTCGAAGTTGGCGTGAAGCAGGTGGCATCGCTGTTGGTGTGGTCATGGCAGTCAGTGAAGAAGAGCGTCACAAAGGCATGCTTCGTTCCAGAGACGCTCACTCCTTCCGCAGAGCGGATCGATACCTTGCCGGATTCCCACGTATTCGAGCCATTCAGAACGGCCTCATGGACAGAGCGAAGATTGCATCATGGCCAATCGTGGATCTTTCGATGGTGAGCAGCGACACAGATCGAATCAAGCATCTGATGGATGTGGCTTGGAACGAGCACAAGAAGCGCTAATCATTCGTGCGAGATATCAAAATTGATCAATGTGGTGAGCATTGCATCGCCGTCAGAGACGCCTAATTCTCCAGTGACGTTAATCGTGTTTGCATCCACTTCTGAAATGACGATGTTGATCATTTTGACTTCGATGCCACGCACCTCACCATGATGCAACATATCGTTGTGTACGCCGTCCATTGCCGTTTCAGCAGCTTCGAGTGGTTCAAGGCCTCCATCAATCCAAAGTTGGGTTCGAGATTCAGAAAGTTCAGGAAGACCATTGGCCACTTCCTGGGCGGTAACGATCACACCGTCCGAGGCGGTGTCGTGCGGCAGGGTAAGTCCAGCAACCTTGACTCCAAAAATAGCCATCGAGAGCAAAGACATGAGCAGCACTACGCCCGTGGCCAACAGCATTTGTGCCGCGTCACGGTCGTTGGATCGGTTGAGTTCACTCGTGTGCATCAAGCAGCACCTCCTCGCGCCCAAACATCGAGGGTAACCGTCCATGCATCAGCACCAACAACGACGAGGTGATGAACAGTAACAGTCCCGCCTGCAGGTGTGCCTGTTGGCCCATAGGGCGTTGCAACCCCACTGTTTTGGGTGAGCCAGCAATTGGCTTCTTTGCCGACAGCAATGCTTTCTTGGAGCAGGGTGCATGCAGCGTCGAGTTCTCCGTTTCCGAGCACCTCTTCCAGTCGGTTTTCACCTTCAGTGACCGCCTCAAGTCCAAGTGCGTAACGAATCGCATCATCGCCTGCAATCTCCAATGAAGAATCATGTGCGACCGAGGGTGCATCGGGTACGTGAACTCGAATGAGGAAGGTTGCGGACATGAAGAACAACCAAAACAACGTCAACATCTCAAGGATGTGCACTTGTGCTTCTTCATCGCGCTTCATTCAACCACCGAAATAAAGTCCGGAAGGTACGAAGGCACCTGAGGATGGGTTCAGGCCTGGTACCTCAGTAATTCCAATCAGGTTCGGTGTGAACGCGAGGAAGTTGAAGACCAGCAGGGATACGATGATCATGCGTCCGGAGTGCTTGAATCCGGTTGAGAAACGTCCGGTCGACATCAAACCCGCCATGGTTCCATTACCGACCGCTTGCATCGTCACGCCGTAGTAAAACACGGTCAAGAAAAACAGCGGGTCAATGTTACGGATGGTCATGTTTCCAATCGTTTGACCTCCACTGTCTCCGCCGTCTTCACCACCGGAGTTGGAACCTGCAATCGCAGGGATAAAGACGACAGCAAGCGTGACAATCACGCCAAGGAAAACGAAGTACGATGTCCAGATGACCGCAATGTAAGACCCAATTGCCCGCCGTCGCTCTCCTTCAAGGAACTTCAATTCTCTCGAGTCATTCGCAGCCGTCACGAGAATATCCGAGATTTTTCCACCCGCTCTGTCCGCTTCAGCAATGAGGGCAATCGCTCGTTGAACCAATGGCGTTCCAACTCGGTCTGCAAATTGTCGAATCACGTCACTGAATTTGATACCCCAACTGAGTTGGTCTGACATTTTCTTGACTTCGTCATTCAGTGCACCATATTCTGAACTCGCAAGGGTTTGGACAGCTACCGTCATGGAAAGACCACCTTTCCAATACTCGGCAAGATCTCGCAAGAAGTCAGGGAACTTTTCTTCCACTTCGTTCTTGGCAAACTCAACCCGTTCCCAATACCAGGACGCAGGATAAAGGAAGAAGAAGAAACTCATGCCGAAGAAGTTGAGGAAGATGAACGGGCGGAAGTCCTTCGGTCCAAGGGAAACTTCAGGGCCAATCCAGTATGATTTGTTGTTCATGTTGGCAGGAATGCCATCAAAGTAGTGGACGGTGACATCGAAGGTCACCTTCGAGAGTTGCTTGCCTTCTTCGTTTGAAAACACGAGGAATTCATAACGAGTGTCGGCTGGAATGTTTTCAACCATCATGTAACAATTGTCGTTATCGGGGTTGTTGTCATTGTCAGTTGTACCGTTATGGAAATTGATGATGTCACCATCTTGCGACCGAATGGCAATGGTGTATTCAGTGGGTATGTCCGCACTCACGCTGCAATTGGCCCACAACGGCTGAGCGACAGCAACGCCACCGGTCTGCGATGAATCGATTCCGGGCACGTCGAAGTTTTTACCTCGTTTTGATACCGAGGTCCATTCTTCATCGACCCACTCAACAACATCTGGTTCGTCTTTGAGGATTGCACAGGATTCATTGGCGGCGTAGGAAGGCTTCTGATTGGTCTGGAATTGAGCCCCCATGCTGTTGCCTTGACTGTCTTTGGCAGTTGCGCCGCAATACACGTTGGTGAACATCGGCTCGCCGTTGGTTGTTGGAATGAATCCAGAATTCGTCGACCAAACAATGGCGGTGCACAATCCAAGGAGAATAGAAACGAACAAGATAGCGTACAACTTTGTGAGTGTTGAATCGTCCTTGGGCAAATCAAGTTCGACAACGATCTTGTTCTTCTTTTTCTTTGCCATGCTCTTTCACCTCCTCACATGTCTTGCTCTTTGCTGCTTGTCCATACCAGAATGGCGTATGAAATGTGAATCATTGGAATGAAACCAAGCACGATTCCGTACAGCATGCCTTCAGACATTTGGGCGCCAGAACCTGAAACCCAGAACATAATGACAAGCATGACAATGAGGAACAGCGGCATAGCAACAGCAACCACAATGTAAGATTCAGCCAGCAGTGCGATCGATTCCAAGAACATCTGAAGCCGTGTTCGGTTTTCACGCATGTAGTGCTCTGCTCGGTTCAGGAAGAAGAGTTTCAATTGACCACCTGCAGTAAGCGTTCCAACCATGCCTTGGAAAAACTCGGTCAACCAGACTGAAGCGGCACGATCGACGCTCATTTTCATCGCTGTAATCAAGTCATAACCGAGCAATGTGACATCGCGGTAGACCATTGCAGCGTCATCCGCCACATCGCCGTAGATGTCTTTGTTCATTGCAAGGGACCTGAAGATTTTGGACGGGGTTGCGTTTGCTGCAGACATGGCGGCTGTGTAGGATGCAGCGTAAGGCAAGTACTTCTCAATCATTGAACCTCGGCGGTCAGCTTCTCGCTTTGCTCCGCCTTTGTTGTACTTGTATGCGCCAAATGGAATGATGACGCCTCCGAGAGCCACAATGATTGCCTTGAACGTAGCAGGGAACACTTGGTATGCAAATTCATCACAGCCATTTCCTGGCTGGGTTGGGTCGACAAGGTCTTGGTTCCAATATTCCCATTCGAAGCAGTAGTCGAGTGTCGCCGGATCTTGAATTGATTCCCAATAGGCGATGATGCCAATGTCGGGGATGAAGAACAAGGAGACGAACCCCCAGCAGATGAGTGTGATGGCCATCGTCGTCATAATTGCGGTTGCCAGGTACACTTCTGGCATCATCTTCATCGAGCCTTTGACGAGGTTGTCCGCCAGTTCTTTGTCGCCCCGAGCACGCTTTTTGACAACGCGACCTAGGACTCTATTGCAAATCCTTTGCCATGCGGTCAAGTCCATTGATGCTCCCTCCTTCTTTGTGGCTTAACGTAATCCGTCAACTCGAGCGAGGATCTCATTTGGCCGTACGTAATATTCAGTGACGATTTGAGACACTTGGTCTGCTTTTCGGATGTCATTGAGGACCATCCATTCAAGGATTCGCTTTCGTGTTCTCAATTCTCGGCGCATATCGTCTTGTGAGAAGTTGATCTTGACCATGATTTTCTCAAGGACATACGATTTGCCGCTAAAGATGAAGTCGTCGGATGTGACGTCCCATCGGAACACTTCGTTGGTGATGATTTCGAGTGAATTAGGGTCAATTCCAACAATTTCCACGAGTTGTTTGGTTCTTCGAACACGCTTTCCATTGATACGGGTTTGAATCTGAATTGCGCATGCTTCCAATGCAGGCAACAGGACACGCGGGATGTCAATTGGTTTGTTCTCAAGACGGTGAACGAGGGATGCAACTGAGTCTGCGTGGACTGTTGAATACGCACAGTGGCCTGTGGCCATTGCCTGGAACAGAACATACGCTTCTGCACCACGAATCTCACCGACAATGATGTATTCTGGTCGTTCACGAAGAGCAGCCTTGAGCAGCTCGAACTCACCGATGACGCCATCCGTTGATTCGCCACCAAACCCTTGCCGCGTCAAACCGGGAACCCAGTTCGGCTGAGGGATGTTGACTTCACGTGTGGATTCGATTGAAACGATTTTCATTTGCCATGGAATAAAGATGCACATGGCGTTGAGGGTGGTGGTTTTGCCCGATGCAGTACCGCCGACGAACAGCATTGGCACTTCATTCTGGAACGCAATCCAGAGGTAAGCGACCATGAGCGAAGACATGGTCCGGAACGCTACGATGTCTGCAGGAGAGAACGGATCGTCCTTGAACCGTCGAATACAGAATGCTGAACCACGGGTTGAGACTTCACGTCCAAGTTTCATAACGATTCTTGAACCATCCATCAGCGTTGCGTCAAGCAACGGGTCTGCAACCGAAATGTGCTTTCCACATCGTTGTGCTAGTTTGATCACATAGGATTCGAGTTCTTCATCGGTTTTCCAAACGCAGGTTGTTTCGACAGATTCGAACTTTCGGTGATAGGCAAAAATAGGTACATTGGTTCCATCAAGGGAAATATCTTCCACGTTAATGTCGTTCATCAATACGTCCATTTCACCGTAGCCAATCAGGTCACGGCGCAGGTAGTAGAAAATCTTGGATTTTGATTTCTTATTGATTTTCATTCCATAGGCCTTGATGACTTTGTCCATGGCTGTCCGGATGTAGGCCTCGGGGTTCGCATCGATTTCCTCGATGTTCGCCGTCAAGGATCGGATGAAGATGTCAAGGATTTCGTCGCGCTGCTCTTGCTCTTTTTTGGTCATCGGGGGCTCGATGATTTGGTAGATGATGTTGAGCGTTTGCTTGTCACGAACGATGCGCGCAAAGGCGTGCGGTGGCAAAACGGGGTACTTGTCCAATTCGTCGTACTGAGCGCGTTGTTGGGCTCGCTGACGCTTGCCCCCACCTTTCTTGTTTTTCCTCGCCATGCGCGCACCCCTTGCCGAAGCAATTTATCACAGGTTGTGGCCGACTATAACACTTGGGTGAACAACCAGCCCAAAACCGCAGTCCTGCGTGGCGGATTGAGGTCGCCAAATCACGGTGTTCACGCTGTGTAATCAAGGTACCATTCCTGGCAATCGTTTCGGAAAGAAATGAGGTCCTGATTGTTGTCTATTTTGTAATCGGATTCGGCGATGATGAGGTCTAAGCCCCAGCCAATTTCTCTTGCATCGCGGACCTCGAATGCGGCTCTGTCCCCGTCTTCAGATCGGCCTCTGTGCTGGATCCTTTCAAAGCGAACATCCGGAGAAGCATCAACAGCCAATGATGCAAAGGCTTCGCCCCACCGTGCTAAAAACACGGTACGTTCAGCAGTTCCACGCATGCCTTCTATCAGCACAACTGGGTGTTTGGCGAGCAACTCATCCACCGCATCTGCTAACCGGACGGCCAGTACATCTTCGCCAAATTGAGCACGAAGTTGAGCAGCAATCTCTCCAAAAATACCTGGGCTTTCCGCCAATTCTTGGCGCCGCACTTCGGCACGGACCATATCACCCATCGACAAGACAGGTACGCCCTGCTCAGCGATGACTGCAGCGAATTCACCTTTGCCTGAGCCCGGCATTCCGCATACGGCGACCACTTGACCCATGGGTGTTGGGCGCTGCCCACCGCTCATCAAGATACCTCAGCAAAAAGCGTGTTCGACTTCAATTCGAGAACTCTGCTTTGCCCCATCGTCGGTCGATTAATTTCCACAGCACAGCAGAGGCGAGCAACAAACCAAACGAAATCAAAAGCATGCCTTTGTAGCCTTGTTCAACCATTGTTTGGTCGTACATTGTGGCCGTCGCTGCCAACCCATCTTGACTCGCCCGCTCCCACCAGTTGCCATAGAGTGAGACATCCCCTTGGGTGAACGAAAGCAAGAACAACCCGAGCAAAGGAAGTACAGTTCCAATCCAGAACCAGATCATAATCGAGGCGTCGAAGATTGCTTTGTTCGGCCGCAACCCCATGAGGAACGCCGTGAGTGCGACGATGTAAATTGAGTTTGCAAACATGACAATGATGCTGGTTGGCAAGGAGGCCCATTCGTTGAGTTGCCACGCCATGAGAACAATAAAAATCAGCGAAATCCATGACGTTGCCAAAAAATACACAATGACCTTGGCGCGAATAAGTTGAGGGACTCGTAATGGCAATCCGTTCATGAATTCTGGAGAATCAAGAATGGTTAACCATGAGTAAAAGTTGAAACCAAAGAATCCCAAAAATGGGGCATAGGAAAGGAGATTGATTGGAATTGGAGCTTCAGCAAAATCCACCAGCCACGCCATACCGAGCAACACAAGAAGCGGAGCGGCATAGGACACAGTCATTTTTTTGATGGAGCCAGAGCGGAATAAATCAACGAATTCTTTGGCCACAATGAGGCGGATTTCTCCATCGCCAAGGAAGCCCAACCGCTTGTGAATCGGCATGAACATCTCCTTGCGTTGAACCACGGACACATCAAAATCATCGATGATTAAAGCGCTCGCAATCAGTCCGATGAGCACACATCCACCTAATGCCGCAGCAGCCACCTCGATGCTCTGATTGGATTGCACATAGAGTCCCCAAAGGACACCCTCGAGGTTGATTTGCCCTATGCCTGCAGCAACGCCAAACAGAACGACGGCCATGGGTCCAATGATGGTGAATGGTCTTCCTCGCATCCACAGTGAAGATCCAAGGAAGGCGACAGCAAGGCCTTGACCAAGCGTGATGATCATGGCGATCCAAGTCCATGGAAGACTTGCCCATTCGAGTGGTGTGTTGATTCCATTGGCGAATTCCAAAGTGATTCCTAACGCCATTCCGGCGATTACAGGTGTGAGAATGAGCATCACATAGAAACACAAATCTTTGATGAAATATGCAAAGTGAGCCACTGAGTTTGGTAGCGGTTGAAGCGCTGGTGCGGCTAAGAGGTAGTTTTTGGTGCCCGCTCTGTGAACAATTGCATCATGGCCGATGAAAGCGAATGTCCCCATCCCGAGGCTGAACATCAACAAAGGCAAATGCAGGGCAAAACGTAATTCACCCCAAGTGAAGGTCTTTTGATCAATATCACTGACTTGAGCCGAAGAGTCGCCCACAAGGAATTGCAGCCCGATTGTGGTTAAGGCTGTGACCAAGGTAAGCAAAAGCGGAAACAGGACAATCTGTCGTTTTTTGGCAAATTCGATGCTTTTACGCCCTTCTTCTTTGAACATCACCCGGAATGTGGCCGAAAAAGACGCCCAACCACGCAGGGGTTCGTGCAGCACTTGGCCTTGGGGTGAGGTGCCAAGAGGAGTGAGCGTAGGAGGTTTACCTTCGGCCACATCATTCCAATCGCGGGAAACAATGCTGGCGCCTGGCACAGGTCATTCCTCCTCGTGGTCTCCGTCTGAATCCTCGGTTCCCTCGAGGCGTTCTACATCTTCAATGGAACGGCCAACAAGGCGAATGAATACATCTTCCAATGTTTCGTCTTGATTTTGCTTCAGTCCTTTGACCGTACCTGCAGCAAGCACGCGACCATCATTGATAATCGCCATTCGATTGCACATACGTTCAGCCATTTCCAAAACGTGAGAACACAGGAAAATCGTTCCTCCGTCTTTGACATGATCGAGCAACCATTGCCTGCATTTGCGCTGATAAATCGGGTCAAGGTTGGCAAAGGGCTCATCGAGGAACAGCAGTTTTGGCTTATGGATGAAGGCTGCAGCAAGCATCACCTTCTGCCGCTGTCCTTTGGAGAGGTCTTTGCACATTGTATCTCTTTTTTCATCCAAACCAAACCAATCAAGCCAATGTTCAACCTTGGTTTCGATGTCTTCCACTCGACGCAGCCGAGCTACGAATTCTAAAAATTCAGTCGGTGTTAGGAATGAAGGCGGCGACTCGGATTCAGGAACGATGCCAATGTTTGCCTTGACTTTCTGAGGGTCGGATACTGCGTTAACTCCAAGCACTTCAATTTGGCCTTTGCTCGGCCGCAGTTGACCGGTTAAGAGTTTGATAAAGGTTGATTTCCCTGCACCATTCGGGCCGAAGACCCCAAAAAATTCACCTGAATGAACTTCCACATTAAGTGGATGAAGGGCGATGAAATCGCCATACTTTTTGGCCATGTCTTTTGCCATAACGAGCGGGGCTTCCGATTCAACCATGCATTTCTCACACGGTCATGGTCTTTGTATTCTTGGTTTTGAGTTCATGGGCCAATGCTTTGTGCTTGTCGGTGGACTGATGAACCACAGGGGCATGGCCGAACCATGAGCGCCCCAACGAGTGAAGTCATCACCATCGAAGAACACCCTATTCATGCCGATCAAGATTTGGGTTCAATCGCCTTGGTCACCATCAACAGGCCGAATAAACTCAACGCTCTGAATGCCGAAGTGATGACCGGAATCAAAGCCATGGTCAAGTGGGTTGAATCGACCCCTCATGTTCGTGTTGTGGTCCTCACTGGGGCCCAACCAAACGCCCCACCTGAGGGAAAGCGGGCAAAACCAAACGCCTTTGTCGCGGGAGCAGACATCACAGAGTTTGTTGGAAAAAAGAGCGAAGATATTCGTATTATGTTTGCGAACAATGCGGTCGAAGCATTGTGGAACTTGAGCAAGCCTACCATTGCTATGGTTGATGGTTTTGCGTTGGGGGGCGGCTGCGAGGTCGCCTGTTCATGCGATATTCGAATCGCTAGCAGCCGCTCAAAGTTTGGCACTCCAGAGGTCAACCTTGGTTTGATCCCTGGTTACGGGGCGACCCAACGATTAGCCAATTTGGTTGGTTATGGGAAAACGATGGAGATGATTTTCACAGGAGAAATGATCGACGCTGAAGAAGCGCACCGTGTTGGTCTTGTGAATCAAGTCTGCGAGCCAAGCGAATTGCTTGAATCGACGATGGCCATGGCACGGTTAATCGGGAGTAAGTCCTCCAACACGCTCAGGGTTGGAAAGGCGACGGTACGTGCCGCTCTTGATGTTGGTTTGACAGAAGGTGTTGCGGTTGAAGCAGAAGCATTCGCCTCACTTTTCGATTCAAAAGACAAAGAAGTCGGGGTTCAATCGTTCATCAACAGAGCAACACCAGAATGGCAGCATGAGTGATTGAGGTCAGTGTGTAGGAGGGACGGGGGCCGAAGCCCCCGACCTCCGGCTCCCCCGTTTGGGGTAAGTGATGCCTTTCGACATCAGGTGGTGTGCTCACCAATGGCGAGTGTAACCGGCCTCTTTGGCCACTTTTGCAAAGTGACGCATGTGAGGCCAAACATCAGGCCGACGTTCAAAGCTGAGCGGGATGACGCGCCCAATTTTAATGCCGGTTTCTGCATCGACGATCGTCTCGCAACGAATTGATTCCAATTGCTTCATCAGCCAGTTATTTTTGGCCTCACAATCTTCATCGGTCTCACAGCACGGTTTGGCAGGTTCCTGGCGCTGTCGTAGCCAATCTTGCCGGATGAGGTTTGCATATTCCGCTCGCTTCTGCTTTAGCAGGTCCCGGCGTTCCGCCTCATCAACACTGATGTCCTTTTTCGGTTTGTTCTTTTTATTCCCATCGCCGGGTTCAAAGGCCCGATTGTTCGGAACTCGTTTTCCGGTTTTCCGGTTTATTCCGTTGTGGTTGGGCTTGTGGTGGTTTAGTTTTCTTTTTCGTTTCATGGTTCCTCCGTTTGCTTGTTTCGCAATGTGTCAGGGTGACACACAGCGCCCTTCCAAAGCGCCTCATCACTCAGTAAACTGAGCAAGTTCTACGCTCTGCTGCTTTATTGGCTAAGGGCAAGCTATCGGAGGTTATTTTTCCATGAAATACACTAATCCAGCAGTATCTGCATAATAACTACCACTCGACAGTATATAAAAAATTAATTGGGAGTGCCCACTAAAGGCGAGAAATCACTGCTAAACCCGACTCAAAAACCAATGATCAGGTGCCATCCAATTCCAAACACAGCAACATCAGCGCACGCATGTGCAATCCAAGCAACCCATACACTTCGGTATTGCAAGTAAATCCATGAAAAGATAGCGCCTCCTATGAACACACCAACCGAGGCTATGATTGTGCCTAAGGGACTGATGAACATCATCAAAGCGATTGAATGGTGAAGGGTGAAGATTCCCGCTGAAAGCAAAATCGGCTTCCATTTCCCTTGGACGAGTTCCTCGAGCTTTGAGGTGATGAACCATCTGAAGACATATTCTTCCATCACGGAGTTGATGAACACCCAGAAGAAAATAGCACCTGCTAGGGTTGCTGGGGTGGTGAGGCCTACTGGTTCGAGCAGTTCAAACAACGTTTCTTTGTCGATCATCATGTCCCCAAGCAACAGATATGAACCGACGATGACGATGATCATACCAACCCCCAAAAGTAAGGATACGCCCCAACCGCCATTGGTTGGTTTCGACCACGAAATTGGTTTTTTCTCAACCCTCAAATGCCAAAATGCAGGAAGGCAATAAATCCATAATTTGGTGACAATAAACACGATGACAGCAACCGTACCAGCCTTCAGAATGAAGCCAGTGGTGACAGAAATTGTGGGTGCAATTGAAACTAAAATGAGCCCGAAGAGGGCTAATTTACGGTTGATTTGTCCGACTTGTGGTTTCAAAGTCAAGCCTTCCATGAAATTGCTAGGGTTGTTCAAGGCTTGAACATTAACCAATCAAATTCGATTAAGAATTCATTTCATCCTTGAGGGCTGCAAGTGCGCCACTTGCGGCAGGGAGGGGAAGCGGAAGTGGGCCTCCACCCGGCGGTGGCAAAGGCGGGAGGGGTTTTCCATTAGGGTCGAGAAGCACCGGTAGAGCAGGTTGTTGTTCTCTCTTCACTTGCTCAAACCCACTGTCGAGCGGCGTTCGGAGTTTTAGAATTCGAGATTCATCAATTCGAATGAATGTGGCGCCATAGATGTGTCCTGCCTCAGGATTTTCAGGTTCAGCCAACACAGAGTGACCATGACCTGGTGTTTGAAGCAGGGCCACAATGTCTTCCCCAGCCGTCTGATCCTCCCACATCTTAGCGGTTGATGCTCGAATCTCAGCAAGCTGACCGCGTCTTCGCTTCTCAATGCGCTCTCTCACAGCATCATGTGTGATCCGTCGTTGCTTCACCGTGGCTTCGATGTCGGCGTCTTCAACAGATTCAGGGGACACTTCGACGACAAATTCGTCCGCCGTGTGCACGTCTTCCATCTCCAAGGTGACTTCAACAAGTTCTTCTTCATCTTCCTCACTTTGTGAAGCCGCTGCTAATGCTTCAGCCTTCTTGACTTCAGCAGCCTGAATCTTGGCAAGTTTACGCTCTCTCAAGGTCGCACCGTCCATTGGTGCTTCAGTGACCACTTCAGGAATATCAAGTTCTGTCGTCTCTTCTTCTTCGATTTCCACTACGGTTTGTGGCGTGGCGGCACGAGTGCTTTGTGGGCGCTTTTGTGGTGCTGTACCAGATTGTGCAATGAAGATCAGGCACGCTACAATGATTGAACCAACAAAGCCCCAGCCGACTTCATCGGTCCATTCACTTGCGAATGCGATGTAAATCGTCGTGGCGGTGAGGGCATAGAACCCGGATATCCATCTCAGAAATGCCATGTGCCTCACCATCTCCAGAGTGCCCTAACTTATCATGCTGATGGCAATTGCCGCAGCAAGTCTTCAAGTGCCCTTGAGCGATGGCTGAACTTTTGCTTTTCATCCATCGAAATGCCTCCGAAAGTCGCCCCGTGGGTGCTCACAACGCCGTAGGTTCCCGGTGGGAGAGGTTGATTGTCCTCATCAAGATCGGACGGGACAAAAATGGGGTCAAATCCAAATCCTTCACCTTCGGTTTTTTGATGAGCGATCCATCCTGGGCAAGTGCCGTTTCCAATCAGCACCTCGCCATTGACCCACATTGCTGCCACGGCTTGGAATGAAGCTTTCCGCAAATTTGCCGACTGGACAGGGTCGACTGAACCAAGGTGGCTGAGAAGTCGCAAAACGCCTTCACAGCGTAAGGTGTGAAGAGCGTAGGCTGCGTACACACCAGGAAACCCATCAAGGGCATCGACAAACAATCCAGCGTCTTCAACCAAAAGCAAATCTTCAGGGTTGGCTAAGAACGGTATGGCTTGTTGAATTTTAGCCATAGCGACATCGATTAATTCGTTGGCCTGCGGCTCGATAATGCTCCCTTCTGGGACCACCAATTGCTTGACATCGTACCCAAGCGGCTCAAGGTGATGCGTCGCTTCCTTGACTTTTCCAAGGTTTCCAGTGAGAAACCAAACCGTGCGTCCCATGCCACTCCCATGCGTTGTGGCCTTTGAGGTGTGCGCCTGAAATCAATGTTTGAGAAGTCTTCTTGCCGGCAGGCTTGTTAGGTGAGAAGTGGTCCTGCAAATATGCTCCAGCAGATTGGTTTCGTTGCCATCGGAGGAGCCATTGGCGCGGCTTTACGCTACGCTGTGGGCGAGTGGTTGAGCAGCGAGGGTTTCCCCATCGCCACCTTGACGGTGAATCTTGTTGGTTCGCTTGCTCTTGGTTTCCTTACGGTGGCCGTTGCTCAAAATTTGGTTTCAAGCAATGTAGCCTTGATCGTTGCAACCGGTGTGTTGGGAGCATTTACCACCATGTCGACTTTTTCTGCAGAAACCATTGACCTCTTTGACCGAGGCGATAGCACGTTGGCGCTCATCTACGTCGGTTCGACGATGATGTTGTGCCCGCTTCTTGCGTTCATTGGTTGGAAGGCTGGCGAAGCCTTGTGGATCTAAGCACGGTTCAGTGCCCAGCATGGGTTTATGTAGGCCATCTTGGATGCCTTACCAAGGAATGAGGAAGAGCGGAATCTTTCGTAGGCCCTAAGAGATGACACCATGACGACAAACACCCTCATTGACAAGTTGAACGAAGCCCTTGGTTGGGAATTGCGCGCAATCAACATGTACGCTCATTACGCAGCGAACGTCAAAGGAATCCACAGGCTACAACTCGCGCCCATGTTTGATGGCGAAGCAACGGAGTCATTGGCCCATGCTAACATTGTAAGAAAGTCAATCGTCAAATTGGAAGGTGTGCCGGTTACAGAGCGCAACCCTCACCCGATCACTCACACCACGAATTTCTCAGAGATGCTCCAGTATTCACTTGAGACTGAAGCACAGGCTGCAGCAGTGTATGGGGAAGTCATGATTCAACTTGAAGCGGCAGAAGATCAAGACCTCAAAGACGCCATCGAACAGATTTACCTCGCAGAGTTACGAAGCGTAGAAGAGCTCAGGCTTCTGATGGAATGAGCCTATCCGTGATAGCGCACTCTGGTGCGAACATTCTCTAAACGGCTCAGCACTTCCTTGGCTGTTGGTACCGCACCACCAGTTTGCTCTTCAGCAGGTCCAAGACGCATCTCCTCCGCCTGATAGCCGGCCAAGAGGTGGTCAATAGCGCCGACAATGTCAGGGTGCGATGCACCGAGAATTTCATCGATGACGTGCAGGTCAATACCAAACCGCTCAACCTCATAATCAATGACGGCCAGTCCGAAATCGATCAGCACGGCATGCCCTTCTTCGTCGATAAGGACGTTATTCGTTGAAAGGTCACCATGGGTGATGGCGAGTCTGTGGACATTGCGGATGGCTGCACCGGTGCTTTCCAGTGCCCGTTGTAGAAATTCTCTCGAGGCTTTCGGGTCTCGCAAGACTTCGATTAACGGCCTTCCGGGGATCATTTGCATGATCATCACGCCTTGTTCAGGATCCAAATCAAGAAGGGCTGGAACGGGAAGGCCTGCTCGATGCATCCGGACCAGAAGTCGAGCCTCACTCATCATCCTTCGGTGGCCTAATCGGTGGTCAAGGTCGGGATGCCTCCAGGCCCTGGGTCTTCGTAACTTGCGCACTGCAGGGCGGCCCATCCAACGGCCCGACCACACTTCGGCCTCAGCACCGAGGTGCAAGCGCTCGCCCTCTTGGAAGACCATGTGGATGGGTTTCGGCGCTGGTTTATCAATTCTGCAGATGTGGATTGATTCAAAAGGGAACACTTGGTCGGTGGAATGAGTCACCATGACCGTGTCCCTGCCAATGTGCTCCGTGGATTTCATGGACACATCTCTTTCAGTCGAAGAACAAGCGATTTCCGACAGGATTGCCGAACTAAGGCAACAACTTGGTGAAGACTTGCTTATTCTCGGCCATCACTATCAACGAGACAGCATCGTCATGCACGCTGATTTTTTGGGTGATTCCTTCATGCTCAGTCAGATGGCTGCTGAATCCAAAGCCAAGTACATCGTGTTTTGTGGGGTGCATTTTATGGCAGAGTCTGCCGATATCCTCACATCTGATCACCAACATGTCATCCTTCCTAACTTGAGGGCAGGATGCTCCATGGCGGACATGGCGACGCTGAGCGACGTCAAGGTCGCTTGGGATGATATCATCGAGCAAACGGGTCTTGCCGACCCAATCGACCGTATAGATCCGGTTGCTCTTGCATCGGAAGGTGATGCTTTTCTTGTTCCAGTTACCTACATGAACAGCAGCGCAGACCTCAAAGATTTCGTTGGCCGCCACGGTGGTATTGTCTGCACTTCGACCAATGCTTCAGGTGCGCTTGAATGGGCCTTTGAACGCGCAGGTGCGAACGGCTCAGTCTTGTTTTTCCCAGACCAACATCTTGGAAGAAACACCGGCGCAGCGATGGGCATTGATGAACGTCACATGCCCACTTGGACTCCCGGTATTGGAGCAATGGGCGAACTATTGGGCAGCCGAATCATTCTGTGGCACGGCTTTTGTTCGGTCCACAAGCGATTCACCGTTGAACAGGTTGAGGAATTCCGTACACGAGAGCCTGAAGGAATTGTTGTGGTCCACCCCGAGTGCCCAAAAGCAACCGTTGATGTCAGTGATGCAAATGGTTCAACCCAATACATTCGCAATTACGTTGCTCAACAAGCACCAGGGGCACGAATTGCCATCGGGACTGAGATCAACATGGTCGCTCGTTTGGCTCAGGAACACCCAGACAAGCACATCGAATGCTTGGACGAGGAAATCTGTCCTTGCTCAACGATGTACATGATCCACCCAGCCTACCTTATGGACGTCCTTGAACGGATTGTAGACGGCGAGGTGCCAAACAAGATCGAAGTTCCAGAAGCGATTCAGACTGGATCTCTATGGGCCCTTGAACGAATGCTTTCAATCAAGAAGTGAGGGCTACTCCTCTTCTTGCGTTGGCAAATAACTTCGCTCTGATTGACGTTGATAGGCATACACGAAGGCCATCAAGAACGCCGAAAGTAAGCCAATTTGCATAATGATGTTGGAATACACCGTCAACTCAGGTTCCCAGCTGTGCACATGAACGGTAACCACGCCATTTTCATCCTCCTCGAAATACACGAGGTGTTCGGGAAGCACTTGAGGGCCAAACTGGTGCAATTCATCTGATGTCAACAGCATAGTTTGATTTTCTGTGAAGTTGAGGAACTGAATTTCTCCGTCCATGTACTTGGTTTGCGGACTGGTTGGATTCAAGTGATCGCGTGCGGACCAAGCAAGAATCCCGCTGTTCATGGACGGATCAGTCACTTGGTACTTCGGATCGCTGGCTAACCACTGAGCGTCACTGCTGCGGTTGTACACCACGAGTCGGTCCGTTGCTGTCACATTGACCGTTGCTGCCAAGAATTCGTCATCGAAGACAATGTCAACAATCGTAGCGTTGGACATGTTCACCTCTGTGCCCCATCCCGACAAAATTTCATCTTGTTCGGCTGACGCACTTGCGTTGATCTCTTTGATGGCGATTGAACCGGTTGTTCCAATTCGGGCAAAGTGGACTGTTGTTGGTTCGTCTTCATAGACCACTGCGAGTTCTAAATCAGAGGCTTGGACATGGAGAATTGGTCGTTGACTGAGGTTGATATCAACTTGGGCACCGCTGAAATCCACTGCACTGAGCGACCCACCGGACAGCATGACCACATAGGCATTGGTTTGGGACGAGGTGATGAGGATGCGTTCAGGACGTTCCATTTCCGTTGAGAGGATCATTTCGAATTCATTTGTTGATGTTTGATCACCCAAATCAAAAATCATCAGTGTTGTTCCGTTTGCTATGGCAAGGTGATCATCTTGAACATCAAAGGGTGAATCAAGATCGATGCTCCCATTCAAGATCTCATAGGGCTCTTGTTCAAGGTTGCTTAAATCGTGAATTAGGAGCACTGCGCCTGTGCCCTTGTTGTCAATCGTCGCCATCCAACCGTCAGCAGCGGCGACATCCTGCGGTGCTTCTACGCCTCCAGCTGGAAGGCTTTGGTGACTTAGTTCCCATGTTAATAGAGCAAATAGGACCATAAAAATAGCCAAAACAATTGTTCCAGTTTCCTTGCTTGATGGTTCACGGTACCGCTTGACTACGCCCTGAATGCGGTCAACAACAATCCCAAATGCCTTTTTCGGATTGGTCAGCACGGTGACGACTCTTGAATTGATGGTGCGTTCATCGAATATACTCCACCAAGGGCCAGAGGTTCGGCCAGCCAAACTGACCGCCAAGCTGGCGACAAGGACACCACCAATAATGTCGACAAACCAGTGAATGCCGAGGTAAATAATAGCGAATGCAGTCACGACAATGTAGACCAGCACTAGGTGCCTGTAGCGATTCCAGCGCCGATCTTCATCGAATCGAGTCAAACAAAGCCAGACTGCGAACGGTATGCCGATGTGGAGGGAAGGGAATCCGTTTGTGAACGGGTCAATTCTCCTGAACCAATCGGCGATTTCTGGCGTTAAATCATAGGCTAGAGTTTCCATGCCAGGAATGTAATCGCCTGTTACCCTGACGTTGAAAAAGAGGTAGAATGGGATGGCTATGAGATAGACCCAAGCCAGTGAAAGTGTCATCCGGTCAGCAATCCACCGGTCATCAAAGAATGCGAAGTAGAAAATTGAAACATAGCAGATGAACATGTAACCGGCCACATAAAAATGCGTCAACAATGCAGTTAGCCAAGGCGCCTTGAAAGCCTGTTGAACATCGTAAGCAAGTGAGCCCTCAATAGCAAAAATCCAAGGTGTCATGTCGAGGCCAGTGTTTGCCATGATGATGCGATCGAGTTGATCTAACGCGTCCTTTGAATTGTAAATGGTGAAGACGATCAGAATGTGAATCCAATACCGTCGAACAAAATCGATGAAGGTCGGTAGTGTGACTTTCATCCATGGTTGCTTGAAGACCGGCAATAACACGACGCCAAGCGTTAACGCGCTCACCATCCATGTGAGGTAAATGCCGTCCAATCAGTGACCTCCAAATGTGCTGGGGTTGCATAGGCTTCATGAAACCCTCGTCGAAGAGAAGCAAGAAAGGGGAGTTGTCGCACTCACCAAGCGCCGTGGACGTATGGGCGACCGTTGTCGGGGTCTCGACGGTTTGCAAGATCCCAAATCCTTTCAAATCTGTAAATGCCACTTGAGCATCCAATGGACCATTCAAATCCTAAAGCATAATTGCCTACCGTTCGAACTTGAGGCTTTTCTTTGGGATGGGCCTCAACTTGCCTGCGGAGTGTTTTGCTTACTTCATCCTCATTTCGCATTGGGGAACACTTTGCACACGGACAGGCATGACGCAGATCATCGTAGGTGATGACAAATTCTGATCCGTCATCATAGGTGAGCGCAACGTCAACATCCCTTCGCTCAAATCGTCTGAGATTGGGCATTTCTTCACTCATTTGGTTCGCCTCAAATAATTTCCAAACCAGGTCCAGAAGAATCAACAATTTGGTCTTGAAGAGCAGCGACTACCTTTCCAAAGGCAACAGCAGATGGGCCTTCAGGCTCGCTCACAATGCGGTGGACACCGTCATCACCGCCGCGGACAAAGCCGGGGTCGAATGGGAGTGCTCCGAGGAAGGGCACACCAAATTCCTCTGCGGTTGACTTGCCACCGCCTTCCTTGAAGATATCAATAGTGATTGAGAAATTTCCTTCACCATCCGCTGTTGCTTTCAAGGTCTTTCCAGCTGGTCCGGCAATCTGTACTTCTGAATTTGCTGTTGCTTTTCCATTGATGGTGTAGCCACTCATGTTCTCAACAACGCCAAGAACGGGCACCTTGAGCGATTCTGAGAAGGTGATTGATTTTCTGCTGTCGAGGAGAGCCACATCTTGCGGCGTGGTGACGATGACCATCCCGTCGATATCAGGCAGTGATTGTGCAACGGTCAATGGTTCATCCGAGGTGCCTGGTGGGAAGTCGATGATGAGGTAGTCAAGATCGCCCCATTCCACATCGCCAATGAATTGTTGAATGGCTCCGAGTTTGATCGGGCCACGCCACACAACAGGTGTGTCTTCATTGTCTAACAAGAATGCCATGGAGATGACTTTGACGCCGAGATGGCCTTGAGCGGGGTGGATGCGACCTGATTCGACATGAAGTCGACGACCGTCTAATCCCATCATCTTCGGAACGTTAGGTCCTGTGATATCGATGTCCAAGATTCCAACTTTCAAACCTTGTTGGGCAAGCGCCAGCGCTAATCCCGTGGAGACAGTGGATTTGCCAACCCCTCCTTTTCCAGACAAAACCATGACCTTGTGCTTGATTTTTCGTCCAATTTCTGCCATGGACATCTTGCGCTTCATTTGAGCGTAAGCCTGTTCCATTTGCTTCTGTTCTTGCGGCGATGCCTCAGCGGGTACCTCGCCGCTGTTGGCGCCGTGCTGGGTTACCGGAGAATCGGCCATACCCATTGGATTGAAAGGGGCTACTTCAACCCACCTTCGGTTCAATGAAGACTGAACGACCGCGCAATGCGAGCCAATGGGTCAAAACGGTGGTCGCTAGAAACCCGATTGAGTATGCTGCATCGAAGGTCTGATCAGCATAGGCATAAGCCAAACCAACACTCAAGGGGACGCTTGCCCAAAAGCCAATTTGGTAGGCAATGTTGTTCGAATCGTCTCCACGTTGGGAAAGAAACCAAACAATCGGTCCCATCAAGAAGGTCATGAGCGTTATGCTGACGGTGATTGTACGGAAGAGAAGCGTCAATCCATTCGCTGCTGCAACGATGTGGCCAACAAATAAGCTGGCGTAGATGACTGCAGCGATGCTAACCGCGCTGATGAGTCTGGACCTCTGCTCCATGGCAAGGGGATATCTTGCAGGTTTGAGAACACTCTCACATAAATCAATAGAGATGGCTTAATACCCTCGCCATTATGCAGACCCCATGCGTCTTCTGTTTGTCTGTGTTGGAAACTCCTGCCGATCTCAAATGGCAGAAGGGCTTGCTAAAGCAATGGGCCATGATGCTGATTCAGCAGGAACCTCTCCTGCATCTTCGATTGCGACACACGCAGTAACTGTGCTCAAAAGTCGCGGAATTTCAACAGAAGGCATGCGTCCAAAAAGCGTAGATCAATTTTCAGCACAAGACTATGATTATGTCATCTCAATGGGTTGTGGTGTCCACTGCCCTGCCATGAAAATCGATGAGGATTGGGGACTCGAAGACCCTGTGGGGGGGCCCCTTTCCCTCTATCACGACACGGCTGAAGAAATCCAACGCCGGCTGAATGTATTGACTCAAAACAACTGAGCAGTGCGGCGTTTTGATGGGGTTTTGGTGCGAGCGCCGGGATTTGAACCCGGGTTCAAGCGTTGGCAACGCTCGGTGATAACCGCTACACTACGCTCGCAGAGGTATTCATTCCACCGAGAGGGGGTATAAACGCTTATCGGCCGTTAGTGATGCTTACTGTGAACCGAACATATCTTCGCCATCCCCACGCTTGGGACCGTTGCGAACCGAGACGATGACGATGGCAGCAGCCACCAGTCCAAACAACGCCAAGATTCCGATTAAAACGCCTGTTGACAGGAAATCGCCATCTGTGGTAATCAATGGAGAATCCCCTTCTGCGAGGCTGATGGCAATCGAAGTAAAACCAGTCGTTTCACCATAGCTGTCCGAGGCCTGTACGAGGACCTCGTGGGTGCCAAGAGGGATGCTCGGACGGACACTCATCTGTGCAGTGAAGATTCCATCACCTGCAATGCGGTCACCGTTCAAGCCTTCATCGTTCATTGCAACCCATGTGGTTCGAGTGCCCAACGGAGTGAACACCCCGAGGTTTGCTTGAGCCACAGCAACACCGTCAGCGTCATAGATTTCAATCTCAAGAAGCGCAGTCGTAGCCTCATCCGATTTGCTCAGAGCGATCGTGTTTGGTGCCACGATGGATGGTGGCGTGTTGAACACGAGCATCGTAACGGGATTCATCACATCATCCGGGATGTAATGTTCCCCGTAAAGATCGACATGCGTGCTGTTTGCGCTCAAGGCATGCCACGCTGTAGCTGTGGTTTTCTTGCCAAGAGCGTCGATCATGATGAATTGCAGTTCGTGTTCCCCCGGAGCAATGGATTGAGGAATAGAGAAGTTACCAGCCCAAACTCCGTTTTCTTCAGCCAATTCCACCAAGTCCCCGCCTTGGTCTCGCATGTCGATTTGTACGGTTTCTACACCGTGCCCGTCGTAAGCTTGTGCGTTGATGATCACGGTTGTACCTCGTGGTCCTCTGTCTGGAAGCATGTCAACCGACGTCAGCCTTGGGCCTTGATTGACAACTTCAACGACCCCTTGCCCAGTGGTGATGGTTCCAAACCAATCCACTGCGGTGAGGTTAAGCGTAACATTGCCGGCTTGAAGCCCCTTTACAATGTGCTGAGCAGTGTATCTGTCATCACCAATTGTGGAGTCGCCATCTAGACCACGGTCATTGAGCGTGGTCACGCTACCGCCGAGTGGAGTGAGGTCAACAGTGACCGATTCGATGTTGAATTCAGCGTCGGTGACATGGGCAACCAGCGTGCCGGTGCTTCCTCCCTCTCCGATAATCAGTCCTTCGGCAAAGCCAAGTTGAACCAAGACCGGTGCAGAATTGTTCTCTGCGGTGATGATTGAAGGGGAAAGAATTCGTTGCACAACTTGAGACTCGGTGAAGAGTGCAGTGTCATTGCCTTCTCCGAACGGGAGGTCCATGCTTCGTGTGACGCTTGAGACCAAGCCCATCAAAGGGCCCTCGTCGACAATTGAGCCGTTCGCAAAGCCGCCAGAATCTCCGTATGCTCCACTCCAATGGACCACTGAGAGGTTGAAACCATCTCTTGGATCGAGTCCAGTCGCAAAAGCTTCCACGGTCAATTCGAGTCCATCCTGGCCTGAAAGGTGAACGATATCGTGTGCAACCATCGGAATCGGCATCAACCCGGTCTCTCGAACAATGGTAATGTTTCCAAGAATTTCTTGTGCTTCAGGTTGCGTAGCGTTTTGTTCAATGGGGCTTCGCTCTGGTTTTTCATCACCGCTTGAGGCATCAGCACCCGTCTCTTCCCAGACAATTCGCACCGTGCGGTTTGCCCAATCTGAGTTGACGACTTGGTAATCCCATGTTTCGTTATGAGATGCCCCGATGCCTTCATCTTGGAAGAAATTCCCTCCATTGATGCCAGTGAGGTTGAACCATGATTCCTCATGAATGACGTTGACAAGGAACACCTGGCCGGTCGCATTTGCTTGATTACCAGTTTCTTCGATTGTCCGAACAATTCCGAAACTCCCCTGAGCATCGCCCGTGATGACGCCATCAACATGTATGTCATCGGTGAGGGTAATGCCGTCCTCGATGAGCGTATGGAAATCAAGAATGGTGCCGTTGACTTGGATGCTTGAATTTTCATCAGATTCTCCGAAACCAAAGGTACCGCTTCCGACGAGTTCTTCTTTGTGCTCAACCCTCACGCCGTCAACCCATCGCTCGATGGTGGTTAAGCCGTCTAAGTCAAGGTCAATTGTGGTGTCCTCGTCTTCAAGAAGCATGGTCGCCAACGCTTCAAATTGTGTATGGTCGAGCCTCCGTTCACCGTTTTCATCCCATGTTTCAAGGTAGAGAACACCGATTTCACCTTCGATTGTGAGCGCTCCATCCCCATCATCACCGCTGATGTTTAAGCTTCCAGTTGCTTCTAGATTCACGCGTTCAGAAACGGTTCCATCGATCATGGTCCGGTTGAAATGACCGTTTGATACGTTGGCCATAATGACGGTTGTGAGGCCGTCGTCTTCGGTCATGATCAACAATGTCCCCGAACCTCGAGCATCAAACACTTGGGAGGTCAATGAACCGCTAAGGACTGTTTCATTTTTCCAAATTGATTCTAAAACCAAGTTGAGCATTGTTTCGCTTTCATTGCTCACTTCGGTTGAGATGAGGCTTCCGTTGCCCAATTCCCACGAATTGAGTGTAAGCCCAACCCGCTCTTGCCAGCCTTGGCCCTCGAAGGAAAGAACAAATGCTTGGGTTCCATTTTCGTCGATGTATGTTTGATTCAGGTCCCAAGTAGTCGACGTCATCACTTCGTGATCGGCCATCGGTTGGTTCCACGTGCCAACAGTTAGACTTCTTGAGGCACTGACTGCTTCATCTAAAGAATCGCCATTCCATCCAATGACATCGATGTTCAAATCGATTTCATCGCCCCACGCTAAGGAGGTGTTGAATTGGATGTCTGCGATTCGGGTATCATCTTCAACTGACCACGAGGTAAACACTTCGTAAGGCAGAAGTGTGCCATTTCGCATGTGGTTCAAGTCCACAGAAATTTCGTACGCACCGTCATCGGCAAACGTCACACTGTAAGCATGGAGTACGCCCCCTTGTCCATCGTCACTCCAAGCAGTTGTGATCGAAGGTGGAATGGGTTGGCCGTCTGCTTGAGCAGAAGCAATCACCGGTAGAAGCAACATCAAGCAAAGCGACAAGGCAAGGGTCCGTCGCTTAAGATTCATGGAAAAAGTATGAGTGCACTCCTTTTCAACACTTGTGGTGTTTCGACCTTTCGTTTACAGGTCCAAGACATAATTGAACAGCAACGGAGCCACAATGCTTGCATCGCTTTCAATTACAAATTTAGGAGTTTTTTGGTCGATTTTACCCCAAGTAATTTTTTCATTCGGAGGTGCGCCGGAGTAGCCACCATAGGAAGGAGACGACTCACTGATTTGACAAAACCACGACCAGAGTGGTGCATTGCGCTCGAGGTCCTGATTCAGCATAGGGACGACACAAATTGGGAAATCACCGGCAATTCCACCGCCAATTTGGAGGAAAGCCAGTTGGGTGGTTGAGGCTTCGTACCACTTGGCCAATTCAACCATGTAATCGATGCCGCCCTTGAGGCATTCTTGTTTGATTGTGCCTTCAAGGCAACGTGCTGCGAAGATGTTCCCCATTGTCGAGTCTTCCCATCCAGGGACAAAAAGAGGGAGTTCAGTTTTGGCAGCCTCTAGGAGCCAAGATGCTTCGGGGTCTGCCTCGAATTCAGATTCCAATGCACCTGATCGAAGCATGCTGTAGAAGTACTGATGCGGGGCATGAGATTCGCCCGCTTCAGACGCTGTTTGCCAAGCCTTGAGCAGGTGGCCTTCAATTCGACGAAACGCTTGCTCCTCTGGAATGCATGTGTCGGTGACCCTGTTCAATCCACGTTCCAGCAATGCTGCATCATCCGCAGCGGATAGGCTTCGCCAATCCTCGATTCGCTCATAAGCGTCGTGAGCGACAAGATTGAACACATCTTCCTCAAGGTTGGCTCCGGTGCAGGAAATACCTGCTACGTGGCCAGCTCGAATCATTGGGGCTAAACTGCGACCCAATTCTGCTGTACTCATCGCTCCTGCAAGCGTGATGAAGACTCGACCGCCCTGTTGGAGGAAGGCTGTCAATGAACGCGCTGTGGTGGCCAACGCTCCCGCGTTGAAATGGCGATAATGCTCGTCTACAAAGGCTCTGATAGACATTTAGACCTCTCCGTGCAAGAAGCGATCTTGAACTCTGCGTTGCTTGAGGTTGAGTTGCGGCATGGATTGTTCAAGTTCTGTTTGAATAAAATCTGCAATTACGCTTGGGTCGCTTTCCCCGCAAGTAAAGCAATCAATTGCCAGCCAGCCTTTTTCGGAATAGCAATGGGCAGTGACGTGGCTTTCGTCCAACAACACGACGGCAGCAAAACCGATCGGGGAGACTGAACCATCGAACTGTGCAACATGGGCGTGAACGTTTCGAGCCTCGCTTCGTTCGACCGCTCGTTCCAGCAAATCAAGCATCCATGCGCCGTCTGATTCAGACTGTGGCTCATAGCCAACGAAATCGAGGAAGACATGCTTGCCGTGTGCTTGACTCTCTGGCATTGAATCCCTCCTTCATTTGTGATGGCACCGTCGTTAAGTGTTGAATTTATTGTTCGGTTTTGTTCATCATCGTGGAGAAATATGTGCATTGTGCTCCACTGCGCACAGGTCCTTGGGCGTCTGTCATGGCTTTCCAGCGTCCTTCTTTACGGGCTTTGAGATGACTTGCTACAGTTTTTGTTGCCAACATGGCCGCTGTGAATTCTGTGAGTGGAGAATGATCGTTGGTTGCAATTTCGTTGACATCTGCACTGATGACAACCGCTTCTGGCGCATCAAACACTGCTTCGATGGTTTGGATGGCTTGCCAGAACGACAATCCCCCCGGCACCGGCGTACCTGTGGCAGGGACTAGGCTTGCATCTAAGCCATCGATGTCAATGGTCAAATGGACCGGCCCAGTTAACCCTGAGAGCAGGTCAATCCACTGCTCCCAAGTCGCAACCCCTGTGGTCGGATGTTGTGTGTCTTTTGCGAAAAATGTCGTGATGCGTTCGTCAGTTCGAATCCACTCAGCTTCTTCCTTGGCGTACGCCCGAACACCCACTTGGAGCAACCGTCCTAGACCCATATCAAGCGACCGAGCAGCAGCGCAGGCGTGTGAATACGCCTCACCGTCCAATTCAGCACGAAGGTCAGCGTGCGCATCGATTTGGACAACGGTCAGGTTGCCAAGATCGCCGTCGAGAGCAGGGTGGTGGCGCATGGCCCACATGAACGGGGGCAGAATACCGTGTTCGCCACCAAGGGCGAGGGGAAAGACATCTCCTGTGCACCATGGAGAGAGGTAACTTCCAAGTTCGTCAAGTTGCGAGGCAAGCGTCGGGCCGTTTCCTTCCCATGCAGGGGCAGTGTGAATCGAATGGCTTGCTGGCAAATCCTCGTTGAGAGCCGCGTCGAACACCTCGACCTGCGCACTTGCAGCAATGCATGCAGCGGGGCCATCTGCGGTTCCTTGACCGTATGAGGTCGTCAATTCGTACGGGAGTGGCAGCACTACGAGGTCAACAGGGCCAGCAGATTCGGGCAAGCCCAGAAAATTCCCTTCGACGTAGGTCTCGCTCACAGCATGGGGTCACGCGCTGTCTTCTTGAGGCTGTTGTTGAGGCTCGTTTATACCAACTCGCCCTGTGTAACATCTGTCGAGGGGGAATTTATCCCCATTTTCGGGCACGCGATTGAATTGGAAATCACTCACTTAAGCGAAGAAAATAACCCGCTCGGTCGGGTTTTCATCGTTTTTGGCCGATGGGTCTATATGGGTCGGATGACAATAAATGGAGTGACTATGGGAGAATGTGCGCGCCGCCGCACCGACTCCCTCGACGGGGTTATGACATGACAATGACACTTGCAGAACTAACAAAAGCAATTCAACAACACATCGATTTAGAGATGGATGCAGAAGTCGCACAGGGCATGGCAGAACACGCACTAGGCTTCTTTGGCTTCTACAACCGAATCATCGACAACGCCCTCGAACCTACGGATCGAAACTTGTTTTACATGTTCCAAGACTACGATTTGCTGACCACTGAGTCAGAAGAGACAACCCTGTGGGACGGTCGAGAGTGGCGCATCCACTATTGGAAGTTTAAGCCAGACCTGCGTGAGCGAGTCGAAGCCTACATGCAACGCAATCTGGAACCAGAAGACATCGACCCATACGCAGACATCTATGGTGGCAGCAATGCACTCAGCCCAGTTGGCACGATTTGGACTCGAGAATCTGAGAAGGTTGTCAATCCAAATGCCTTCACTTCTGATTGGTAATTGAATCAAAGCGTTTTTGATTCTCCGCTGTGAGGAAGCACCATGCGAGTAGCCATCGGTCTTGTTCTTTCGATGCTCCTCGCATCGGTTCCAGCGACGTATGCACAATCAACTGCGGCTGAAGAACCGATGTGGCCAGGAGAGCCCATTGACAACCATATTCACTTGACATGGGCCACATTGACCATGGAAGTGAACGAATGGGCCGATGACCATCCCGACATTGTCGACCTCACCAGCATCGGTGAATCCGAGTTGGGTAAGACCCTGTGGGTCGTCAGGCTTTCGGACTGGTCCATGGAAACAAAAGAAGACGGGACTGCCAAGGAAATCATCTACATCGATGGTGGACATCACGGCAACGAATACCTCGGAACGGCTTTGGCGTGGTTATCGGCAAAATGGTACATCAACGGATGGGCCAGTGGTGATCAAGAAGCCATCAATGTCCTGCAAAATTCAGAGGTCCATGTGCTCATCATGCTCAATCCTGACGGGAACGACATTGACACTCGCTGGAACATCAACCAAGTCGACTTGAATCGGAATTACGACCATTACTGGAACACCTGTCCAACAACGCAGCCTGGAAGTGCCGCATTCAGCGAAGCAGAAACGGCTGCAAATTCAGTCTACATGAACACGGTCGTACCCGACGCAGATCTCTATGTGACCATGCACACAGGTGTGTGGATCATGCTCTATCCTTGGGGCAAGTGGTCTGAGCAGCCCCCTGACTGGGAACTGTTCCATGGCATCCGCGATGAGGTCCAATCCAATATATCCGAGATTCCAATCCAAAACGCAAACCAAGGGTTGTACCCAAATTGCGGCACAAGCAGAGATTATGGTTACGGAAAGATGGGATTCCCGACCTTCACATTCGAAACAGATGATGAGCAATTTGTGCCGGGGACATTCGAATCCTTGCATGACCGTCTCGAAGAGGAAATGGACGTGATGAGGTACCTCATCAACAACGTCTGGTACTGGCGTGCTCGCCTTGACGTACAATCGATTCAAATCGCTGATGACATGTTGACGACGGAAGTCCTCAATCACGGCATGGCATCAACGACCAACGCCAGTCTGGAATACATCAGCGATGCAGGCGAAGTGATGTGGGCCTCGCCTCTGTTTGGGGTCAATGCCACAAACGGAACGACGGTTTCATTTGCAGTGGATCAAAAAGTGCTTTCAGGCGTTGGTGGATGGAACCTGAATTATCAAAAGCGAGTGATTGACGCTTCTATTTGGGTCAACGAATCGGTCAATGTTTCTGCCACGTTCGAAGACGCCGATGATGGGCGCTTCCTGAGCGGCTTTGGCTTGTTTAATCCGGTCTCTGTGCTCGTCGCATTCATCGGCGTAGCAGCCTTTGCAAACGAACGGGAAGTTCGTCGTACAACCTCTGAGGACGAAGAGGATGCACGAACTGCTGCGCGCAAGTATTGAAGTGCTTTGAGCGACACGCCGGGGTAGGTGAACCCATGAAGGTCAGCGTTAGCCCAGGACACAACATCAACGGAACTCTAATCATGCCAATTTTTGAAGGAACAGACTCGGTTCCCGACTCGCATGCAGAAGGCATGCATACCGCTCTGAAAAGCCAAGTCAACATGGTTCTTGGAGAAGGCGATTTCAAGGGGAAGGCAAAATCAACAATGTCCCTCGTTGGTACGGAAGGCGGCAAAGCAATGCTTGTTGGTCTTGGAAAGAAAGAAGATGCAGATGTTCACGCCTATCGAAAGGCTGGTGCAGCTGTTGTTGCCAGTCGAAAGAAGTCCCTTGGTACCGAACTCACCGTTCGGTTTTCTGGTGCACCTGTCGATTGCATGGGTTCCTTCGCAGAAGGCATGATGCTCCGCGATTACTCCTTTGACAACTACAAGGCTGAAGATGAAGACAAGGAAGACGAACTCGAAGTCCGAGTCACATGTGATGCAGGTCAAGAAAAGGAACTCTCATCCCTGATTCACACCCTCGCTGGCGTCACGTCAGGTGTCCATCTCTCCCGTGACCTTGGCAACATGCCTCCAAACGACATGTACCCAGAAGCCTTTGCCGATCAAGCATGGGAATGGGCCAAGGAATTCGACAATGTCCA
>Ga0228608_1000078_pt1 | contig 31126 bp, 25 predicted proteins | sample 9DmetaG_FD_190069 | JGI IMG/M metagenome (GOLD analysis project Ga0228608, IMG submission 190069) | Seawater microbial communities from Monterey Bay, California, United States - 9D | ecosystem: Environmental > Aquatic > Marine > Coastal | place: USA: California | collected 2016-11-15
CTTTGACTGGTTTTTATGATATTCAATATAGCAACCATAACTCTCTGTTAAACGGTCTAAAAGGTAACGAGCAATCCAAAGTTCGTCACCGGCCCTTTTAGCACCTTTAGCAAATACTTGGAATTCCCATTGGCCGCAAGCGACTTCTTGGTTTATCCCTTCAAAGTTGATTCCAGCATCAAGACACAAGTCTGCATGTTCCTCAACCAAGGAGCGCCCATGTGTGTTCTTTCCTCCGACTGAACAATAATACATACCTTGGGGGCCTGGATAACCGCCCATCGGGAATCCGAGTGGTAGCTGCGTCTCCGTGTCCATAATGAAATATTCCTGCTCAAAACCGAACCAAAAATCATCGTCATCGTCCTCAATTGTCGCACGTCCGTTACTCGAGTGTGCTGTTCCGTCTGCATTCAAAACCTCACACATGACAAGAAAACCGTTGAATCGTTGAGGGTCTGGAAAAATGGCAACTGGTTTCAACAAACAATCTGAATCCCCACCTTCGGCTTGCCGGGTCGAGGAGCCATCAAAACACCACATTGGGCATTCTTCCAAAGTTCCCTCGAAGTTTGAGCGAACAAGAGTCTTACTTCGCATGTTTTGTGTCGGTTCATATCCATCAAGCCAGATGTATTCCAATTTTGCTTTATCCATCATAGGTATCGCCGGTTGGTCGAACGAGACGGTATATCAAACATACGCTCAATAATTTTCCTTTTTGTTTCGTCAAATGATTGACTTAAATAAAATATTATAATCATACGATAGAATAAATAGTATTTATTTGTATCATTTGTTAATCGATTGAAAACGGATTCTCAAAGGGAATGAGCGATTGAATATTCTTTCTGGGCAGTAAATTATTGCTTATATCCCGTAAGCCGACCGATGAAGTCTTCTTTGAGGACTTCTAGGATTGTCTAATGGAGATTCCAACCGGTGGTTTTTTGCGCCAGTGGCGAAAGAACCTTGGCCTTACGCAGTCAGCTTTGGCAGATTTGAGTGGTCTTACGCAATCTGTTATTGCGAAGGTTGAGACAGGAGTTGTAGATCCTCGTGCATCGACCTTGAGGAAAATAGTGGGGGCATTAAAACGCCAAGAAAGTCCGGAAGAGAATCACACTGTTGGAGATATCATGGTCAAGGAAATTACAACACTCGTTCAAACAGATACTGTGCAGGCGTCAATCGATAAGATGGTTCTGGGTGGAATTAGTCATCTACCGGTGCTAAATACGAATGGTTCAGTTGTCGGTTTGGTTTCTGAATCTTCACTCCTAAACCAAGTTGGAGCGCGTCAAATACAAGTCGATGATGTCATGAAAGTTGATTTCACCCTTGTCGATATCGATGAGTCAATTGGTGAGGCGCGACGGTTGCTTCTCGATTGTGAAATACTCTTAGTCTGCAGTAAAGGTGAGTTGGTTGGTTTGGTTAGTCGAATCGATATGATTCGGGCGCTAAGAAGAAATCAAGATTAATTGTTTGCAGCGTTCTCCCCTTGGGGGGTAATCAAGACATTGCTGCCATCCCTCAAGAGATAATCTAGAGTGAGAATCCCACCATTCACTGTCACTGGACAAAGAGCGCCGCAGGCGGGGGCAAGATAGTCCTCGCCTGTTTCTGTGAGAACGAGGCGTAATCCATGACCTGCAGGCAGAAGGGCGTCAATGGCCTGGAATTCCATAAGCATCGTTAAACTCTGCCCGGGAAGCACGGTTGTAGGCTCACTGCCGCCTTGATGATACCGGATATCCATGGTGGCGTGGCCGAGACGTAAATTTGTCTCGACATCCTGCATTTCAACAAATACTTGCCCACCATCCATCGCAGCAGTCACTTCGAGGTGGAGTGTGAATAGTCCTGAAAGAAGTGTGTCTGTTTGCTCAAAAAGCGTTGGGCATTCAAACATTACACCCGAAAAGCCACCCCCGACTACGCTCGCCCCGCCAACGCGTTGTCCGGTTTGAACACAATCTGAAAGTGGTTGCTCAATCGATTGCGCATCAAGAGGTGGCCAAGTAGGTTCGATTCTCCATTCTCCATCATTACGTTGTATCTGAGCATGCAACTGTGGCTTCTCTCCAACGCCTTTGAGATAATACTCAAACCATTCAAACAAATCTTGACCCCAATCCCAGCGGGTCATGTTGTGTATTGCCTCACCCCCATAACCGCTGTCTTGAGCATTGTGTTTGCTCCATTGATCGGGATAATTGTGCTCCCACTGGCCAAGCATTCCCCGAACATCAAAACCGCCGTCAACAAACATCTGGTACCCAGGAAATACTTGGTGGGGGTCTACATTCCAATCCTGCATCCCTTGCACCCAATACACGCTTCCGTTGTAATTCTCATAAGCCTTGGAAAGATGTTCTCGTTCATCGTAATAATTTGACATGTACGGGTCCAATTCACCGGCACCATACGTTACAGGCCCAGCAAAAAATCCTTCAATAATATCTGGACAAACATTATCAAAATCATCTTCGTTATAATCTACTGTGCTGCTGAAGTAATTCATGTGCATAATCTGACTTCGCGCTTCTGCACTGCCGTTTTTGTACAATAAAGGATGCAATCCAGTCGTACCTGAAATAGGAACGATGGTAGCAAGATGGTCGCTACCAAGGGCTGCAGCCTCCCACTGTGTTGCCCCCTCATACGATTTTCCGTAAAGGCCAACCTTGCCATTCGACCAATTCTGGTCTCCAAGCCATTCCACTGCATGATGAATGCCCCAGCCTTCACCCTCCCCTCGGTAATCAAAACACCCGGAAGATTCCTCTGTCCCAAAAACCGAAACTTGGGCAAAGGCATACCCGTGTGGAATGTAATTGTCGTAGATAAATTCGCCACGGCCGGCTCCTACAACGTATGTTGCTCCTGATTCATCACCGGGCTGTCCATAGGAAAAATACGGGCTAATTACGGCAATAACGGGAACTTTCTCACCGAGTTGCGTGTTCGAAGGTAGCCAGTATGAAAGATGAACGTTTGAGGTTGAGGGGCCTGTTTCCCAGACTTCAGAAGTGTCGACTTCAAATGTCGCTTCTTGGACTTCTAATGCAGTGTAGGGGCCTGGCTCTAATACATACGAATAGCTATCAGTCCAATTCCAGTCTAATGTGTGGCGCTCCCATACTTCAGGGTAAGTGGTAGTTTGAATTTCTTCGTTGTTATTTTGTGTTGAACCGAAACATCCTGACAATGGCCCAAGAAGAACCAAAAGGGTCAAGAAAACTGCGTTTCGCATGAAACACTCCAACTGGCGAACTGTCATCAATGTGATGTTTGATGAAGTAACGGTTGATGGGTGGTCATGGTCGTGTTGGTTACGGGTGCTGCCGGATTTATTGGTTCACATGTCGTGAACCTCTTACTGGAGAAAGGGTATCAGGTTCGTGCTACGGCTCGTAACATAGAGAAAGCCCGTTTTCTAGAGGGTTTTCCAAAAAGCAAGAGTGGTGTGCTTGAAATCGTAAAAATGGATTTACTCAAGCCCCAATCTGTGAATGATGCTGTTCACGGGTGTACTGCTGTGATTCATTGTGCTGCCGCCCTTATGATAGATGTGAAGGATGCACAAAAAGACGTTGTCGACCCCTCAGTGATTGGAACACAAAATCTGTGTTCTGCAATCGAAAAACATCAATCTGTAAAATCTGTTATTCATACCTCATCAGTTGCTGCGATACGACGTACAAGGTCAATAAACGGCCAAGTTTTCACTGCAGATGATTGGTGTGATGATGCGACACTCGTTTCAAACCCATACGGCATGGCAAAAGCTGAAGCCGAGCAATTGATGCGTTCTTTTGTGGAAAAGTGTGAAAAAAAATCGAGAAAGATTCGTTTAATCACAATCCATCCCTCGATCGTTTTTGGTCCAGTATTCCATAAAAGGCATCTGAGAGGTTCTATGGCATATCTAAACCATTATGTTGGAAGAGTGCCTTTCGTATTGAACTCACATCTTAATTTTGTTGATGTTCGAGATGTCGCTCTAGCTCATGTTCATGCCATGGATTTAGGACAAGATAAAGCAAGATATATTCTTCATAGCCAAGGTATGTGGATGAATGAAATTGGTAAGGTTTTGAGAAAAGTAAAGCCTGGAAGGCGCTGGCCAGTTACGCGACTACCCGCAGTTTTGGCAGTGGTAATGGCCGCATTTCACCCTAAACTAACCGTAAAACAAGTTCGCTCAACCATTGGACGGCACGTGGATTACAATGTTGGAAGGGTTGAAGAAAGCCTCAATTTTAGTTTTAGAAGTACAGAAGACACGCTTGCCGATTCAATCGATAGCCTAGAGAAACTTCGCCGTAAGGTATGAGTGACAAGACCGTTTGGGGGGACCATGCAGGCTGAAGAGGTATGGGGGCGCAGGTGGGATGAAAATTCACTGCCGATGGCTCGCTCATACATGCAAGTAGCAATGAGGAAAAAATCTCTCGTGTGTTTAGCAGCAGACCGCAACACTATGGACGGACTTTTCGATCTTGTTAACACAGTTGGACCGTATATTGCTGCATTGAAAACACATGTCGATTTGGTTGATGACTGGTCTTCGGAGCGATGGGCGGAATTTTGTGAAACGGCAAAAGAACTTGATCTTTTGATTTTTGAAGACAGGAAATTTGCCGATATTGGCGGTATTAGCCGTAAACAAATGGCAGGGGTGTACAATATTCGTGGATGGGCTGACTTGGTTACGGCCCACTTGATTTCTGGCCCAGATATTGTTGATGGTCTTCAGGCCGGATGGAGCGATGTAGGGCGCTCAGGTGGCGTACTTTTACTTGCCCAAATGTCAAGTCGGGGGAATCTCTTACAGCCCGATTATACATCGGAAGTTGTTGCAAGTGGCTCAAAACACCCTGGGGTGTTTGGATTTATTGGCAACGGTTCAAGACCCCAAGAACTCGCTTTACTCCGCTCATCAGTAGGTGAAGGGAAACTTATCTGGACCCCGGGAGTAAACCTCTCCGTCGGTGATGGGGAGATGGGTCAGCGCTACGGCGACCCACGTGCTGCTGTTTTGGCAGGTTCGGATTGTATCATTGTCGGTTCTGGAATTCACAAGTCCAACCAGCCTGCATTACAAGCCCAAGCATATGCTGATGCATCGTGGAATGCACTGATTGAACGACAAAGTGGTGAAGGGAATGTTTGATGTATTCTTATGGAGCATTACAATGGCTATGACTGCAGTGCCAATTTGGATCTTGTTGAAAGCGGTGAAAGAAGTATCTGTGTTAGACAGTAGACTGGCTGAAAACGATGCAACACTATTGAATGAAAAGGGCATTATAATCACCCAAATGACGGCTCTTCCACCAAACAGCGTGATAACACACAATGCAAACATCGTCGTTTCTCAAAATCCAAACCATCAGATGTAACCCTGTGAATAGATTACATATCCTGCTGAACCGAGTATTGTCAACAATACGAGAAATTTGAATACTCGGCGTTTTGGTTTTTGTTCGGTTGTCTCAGCTGTAGCAACAAGTGGTGGAAGTGATTCAAGTTCGGGAATAATTGCTGGCATTCCAGGAAGGGGGGGTAATGGCATGAGGCCTTCATCTGCAACTGGTTTAATTCGGTCCTCGGGGTAAAGGTCATCCAAGTCTTCAAGGCCTGGGGCTTCGGGGATAGGACCGAGAATTTTCTCCCACACCTGTTCTACAGATGCTGACGATATTGGCTTTTCAAGCCAAGCGACTGCACCAGCGGAATGCATTGCATCTTCAGCCAAAACAGAGTGTCTTCGTGATGCAATAAACACAATCCTGCTTTCGCCTCCGTGTTCTCTCATCTCTAGTGCTGCAAGGTGACCATCCAAAGACGGGATGTCGAGAGCGATAACGACTAATTCTGGGTCGAGGCGGATGTATTCATCTACCGCTTGATCTCCATCTTGACATTCCTCGATGTTGAATTCTCGAACTTTGAAGACTTCTCGAAGCCGCATGAGAGACATGGGGTTGTTATCAACAATCAGCACCGTTGGCGCTGTTTCTTCGTCAGTTTCCGTGACGTAAGCCATGTGAATCGTACCTCTGAAAACGCCATTGCACATCAAACAACCGCAAAGAGAGTTTACTCTTCGCTCTCTTCTGGAGAGGATAGGTCCTCAACCGGTCCACTCTTTGGATTAGCAAATGCCTCTCGAATTGTTTCGGATTGTGCCGCATCACTCTCTATGTTTCGTTGGCGCGTCGGCGCTTTCAAGAATTGTAATTGCAACTCACTTACGATTCCTTTGAGCATTCTCTCTTCTTGGTCTGTAAGATTGCCGGCTGTTTTGGTTTGTAGCATACGTAGAAGGTCTATTCCTGCTCTAGCTTCGCCAAGATTGAACATCATCATACCTTCTTGGTCAGGAATAAGTCCCATGTGGAGCATTGCAGAACGTTGGAACATGTGAACGAGTTGGAAAAACTGTTCTGTGACCTCGTCTTTGAACATGTCGACCATGACAAACCCAAGTAGCCGCAGTGTATGTTTTCATCGGTTGGTTTATTCGAACATTTGTTCAAGTAACCAATCGGGGTCAAATTGCTTCAAATCATGATACCCTTGCCCGACGCCTGCAAAGACAATGGGTCTTCCGGTTGCGAATGCAATAGACAGCCCGGCGCCGCCTTTAGCGTCTGTATCGACTTTGGTCAATACGGCTCCATCGAATTTCATAATTTCTTGGAACATTCTTGCTTGCTCAACGGCATCGTTACCAGCTAAAGAATCGCCAACGAAAAGGGTGAGGTGGGGCTCTGCTACTCGACGAACTTTGTTTAATTCATTCATCAAGTTGACTTTGTTTTGCATTCGTCCAGCAGTGTCAACTAGCACGACATCGATGTTTTTAGCTTTCGCAGATTCAATAGCATCACGAGCAATAGCGGCAGTGTCGCCGCCTCTTTGGCTGGAGATACATCGAATACCAAGGTTTTCACAATGGCTCTGGAGTTGTTGAATTGCACCAGCCCGGAATGTGTCGCCTGCAGCAGCAACGACGGAGATGTTGTTATCCAAAAGTCGTTGGGCTATCTTCGCCGCTGTAGTAGTTTTTCCAGTACCGTTCACCCCAACCAGCATAACAACAACTGGAGTGTCTCCCGCATCAATATATGATTGGACACTGGCATCAAAATCCCAATAACCAGCGGATAAAATATTGCGTAGTGCCCTTTTGAGAGCCGCTTCTAACACTTTAGATAAGTCAGCGCCTTTACGTAATCGGGCGCCGATTAAGTTTGTCCGAAGGGCATCGATTACAGCAGTAACAGCATCGCTTGAAATATCCGATTCAAGAAGCACCCATTCAAGTTCTTCAAGGAGGTTATCTAATGCCCCACTTGATTTGATGATGCGCCCCCCTTCAGTAACAACGCCGCCGCCAAGGTCAACTTTTACGGTTGTTCCAGCCTCTGTTTCAATTGCTGCTTGCCTGCTTGAGCCTTTAGGGGTGTGTTGTACTTGAACAAGTTGGCGGCCTGTTGTGGTACGCATCATCGAAAGGTCAACTTGTGAGCCTTCGGGACGTTTCATATCCACGGCACCGCGTTTTTTCATAGCTTTCTGTTGTTTCGAAATCCGTTTGATTTCTGCCTTACGCTCTTTCTCAAGGCGTTTTTTGTCCTTACGAGATAATTCTACTGGAAGTGAAATATCTTCTTCTGCGTCGAAATCGTCCCACTCATCCTCAGCGTCTACAACTGAAGTTTTATCATCGACTGCATCCAAATCTTCCCACTCTTCTTCGTCTTCATCTCCAATCGGGGCTGGGTATTCTCCAGACTGAGTGGAGGGTTGGAACTGATTTTGCTCAATAGATTCCGTCGCAGCCTGCTGTAATGCTGCTCGTGCTTCATCACTGTCTTCTTCTGCGGAAAGAGCATTGGTATCAGCGTCAGAAGCGACCTCAGTAACACGCTTTCGAAATCGATCAAAAAGCCCCATGTTATCCCTCAATCATCAAGTGTTAGTTCATTCCCAAAACGGTTGCTGCGACGTTGTTGTCGGCGAGGTTTTTCGGAGGGAGATGGCTTTTCTTCTTTCGACGAAGGTTTTGGTTCTGGTGCTGCTTGTAGTGTCGCAGCAGCGTCATTGAATTGTTGGGCCAGTTCGGTTATTTTGACCTCTAATGTACTTGCTTGCTCAGATAAGTCTGTGTGGAGTGAGCCGATTCCATCCTTTCGCTCGTTCGTTATCGTGAGTGCTTCGCTCCATAATTTCTCACCATAAACTCCGCTCCCCAAATCAACAAGCGCAGTCCCTTCATTCTTGGATTCATGAACATAATTCAGAGTAACTCCCGAGCCGATTGAGAGACGAGCGCCTGTGCGGCCGGTACTGGCGGAAGATTTCAGGCTTTGAAGAATATTCGAAGTGATGTCGTGTTCATCGATGATTGCTGTTACTTGTTCAATGCGTGAATGTAAATTATCAAGTTGTTTTCGATGAGCATCAATAATGCGTGCCATCTCTTGCAATTCACTGCGTTCAACCATACGACTCAACAACCCCTAGAGGCGATACTAGATGAAGTGCGCTAAAACTACTCTTCCTCGTTCGAAGAAGAAATTGGTCCACCTGCAGCAGCTATCTGTTCGCGGAAATAATCTGTAATGCGCGGTTCAGTAGATGTTCTCGGGTCGATTTCGTCAACGGACTGAATATCTATTGAGCGTCTATTTGCTTTATGCCTCGACCCCATAATGGAGTAAGTGCGGTGTTCTGCATCTGCGACATCAGATGCTGGTAAGTCCAAAGAAAATGCTTGACGCATGCTACCAAATGGGGCGATTCCGGATACTCTGTAGGCCTTCATGGCTCGGCGACTCGCAAACCCGACTTAAACGCGCCGTCGCGCTAAATTTGGATTTTTTGACCACGAGATTGACAAAGTTTGACGGTTCAACTCAATTCATGCGGGCCGTTATCATCGTCACTGTGCTGATGTTAGCCCCTCTTGCACAAGGTTTCGATGACGGTTTGCCAGAGATAAGAGAATTTGGTTCTGAACACGTACTTCAACTCGATGGAGGGGTATGGAGTCAAATGCAGTGGGAGGATTTAGAAGGTACGGGTTTCGCGCCTCTACGGCTGGTTGACCAATCAAATTTACTGGTTTGGCGCTCGGCCGAATACGAACTCCCGGCCCAAATAAAAATGTTACAAGCACCACCTTTAGGCTTGAAATTTGATACGGTGGGACAAGAACAATTTGATCAAATGAGAATTGTTTTTGAGCCAAGGTTGCCTATTGATGCTGTTCATCAAATTGTTGCTGAATTCGAATTATTGGGTATTCATGTTGAAAGTAATCCAACAGTATACGGCGGGCCCTTGCCTCATGTGGAGACTGTTGAATGGCAAGGAATGATGCAAATCCCCGTTTTTGAAAAAATCCAAGGACTCCTATGGGTTGAACCCGTGTTGAATACGAGCCCGAGAAATGCCATTACTGGCTCGCTATTACAACATGGGTTTACGACCGAAAATCCCAGTTGGGATTTAGGATTAAACGCAAACAACATTGTAGTTGCAATGGCAGATTCGGGGGTTGACTACGACCATTCGTGCTTCCGAAACGCAACTGCGCCAGGTGAGGTGGGTTCGGAGGGGTTGGATGGAGTTGGTTCTCCTAGCATAAATCATAGGAAAATAATACTTGTAAATCATTCAATTGATGGGTGGGACACTGTAGGTCACCAAGATTACCGTCATGGCACTCACGTTGCTGGAACGTTGGTTTGTCATGATGTTTTTGATATGCGAGAAGAGGCTTTTCCTGAAAACGGCACTTCACTTTCGTACGGTGCAAAACTCATCTTCCAAGACATTGTAAACGACACCGGGTGGGTGCCGCCGGATGTCGATGCTCTCTTTGCAGAGGCGGGGGCTCATGGTGCAGTTATTCATTCAAATTCATGGGGGGACGCAACCACTGAATACACAGCTAGAAGTGGAGATTTCGATTCGTGGGCTCTGGAAATGCCTTGGTCTCTGGCATTTATCGCACCTGGGAATAATGGTGCGCAGTTAATGGAGCCTGCAAACGGAAGAAATGTTGTGGCCGTTGGGGCGTCGATGAAATCACAAAATTCAGCATTGTGGCCATCCTCTTCCATCGGACCAACTGAATCAGGTGGATATGGAATCTTTGGCCTTGCACCGGGTACAACGGTTCAATCAGCGCGGTCTGACGGAATTCATGACTCGTATAACGGCGGTCTCCGTTCATCTTCTGGAACGAGTATGGCCACTCCAGCCGCAGCCGGAGTTGCTGCTGTCATTCAACAAATGATCGAGGATGGGTGGATTTCAGGCGATGAAAACAGAACATTCGCCCCGGTCAATACGTTGCGGCCTTCTTGGGTTGAGGGTTCAAAAAACTCAACTCACTCTCTATCCTTGGCTGACGGATTCACGCCATCTGGGCCGTTGCTTCGGACATTGATGTCCCTATCGACAACGCCCCTTACATTAGAAGAGCGAAACGGCGGATTGGGGGGGCATGATATACAAAATACGCACGACGGTTGGGGGCAATTCAATCTTTCAGAATTGATAGATTTTGACTCTCTAGAAATCGGTTTGCATGAAGGAAACGTCTCGCCGGCCTCAAATATTTGGATTCATGACTCGTATAGGCTCGAGGAACAGACACCTTCTCAATGGCTAGATTCTAGAGATGAGGGTGTTGTGGCTCTAGAAAATTTACTTGCGAGCCCGTGGAACGGTTCTGGGGCGGTTGGTCCATTCCTAAAATCAGGGGATGTATGGAAGAAAAAATTTGAACTGACAGGTGAACACCTCGATGTCCGTCTCGCATGGTCGGCCCCACCTGAACCACACCTCATTGATGACTTGCAACTTATTCTCACACTTTCAAACGGTGAGACGGCAATTGCTGGAAAATATCAAAACGATGGAGATTCAACATTATTCTCGGGCGAAGTTGTAGACTTTTCTAACACAACCCAGTTCCCTCAACAAAATGAAACCACAATTGCTCTTTCATTATCAGAATTTGATCTCGAAAACACTGATTGGGTCGAGATTGAAGTGCGAGCAAGATATGTTTCTCCGGGGAACAATCCCGGGATGCTTGGTATAGATGGAAATATGGTTGGTTTTGCTCTTGCTGTACAAGGGGTAGTTCGAGACTCTGTTTTGTGGTTGGATGGAGACGGGGATGGGATTATGAATGCTGAAGACGAATGCCCCAATGAAGATGCCCGATTATGGGATGGTAATCTTGACGGGTGTATTGATGACGGGGATGGCGATGGTGTCAAGGATCCTTTTGATGCCTGTCCAAACCAAAATTCACATTCCTATGACTGGGATGAAAATGGATGTATAGATGATTCTGATTATGACGGTGTCCTGGATGATGTTGATATGTGTCACACCTCGGTTTTGTCCCTGTTTTGGCCGGTCGACCAAGAAGGTTGTAGACCGGTAGATTCCTTGCCAGAAATTGATTATCTTTTATCGCCCGATAACGGGAGTATTTGGTTTGATGAATTGGTCGTTGAGTGGGTCGCTAGTGACATAAACGATGACTTCTTTGACACGGGCGCAAGAATAATGGTACTTGATTCTTCAAACAACAGTTCTTCATATCCAATAGCAAGTTGCTTGAAAACGAATGTTCAAAATGGGTCTTTTTCTTGTTCATGGACTGTTCCGAAAGATCTGCCGGTGTGGGATATTCGGGGTGAATGGTTGCAGATTGAATTGTATGTGGAGACAAGAAACAATTCTCCGGAAGCGAAGAGAGATTTGGTTCTCTTACGCGACGACGCTGTTTTCTCAAGTGATTGGGAAAACCCGTTACTCGCCTCAGAAAATGATATTTCGCTAACGAAGGAGGGGGCGGGTGCACAAGGCCGTGCCTTGTTTTGGGGAATATTGGGCGTACTGGCTGGATTTGTGTTAATGTACCAACTTGGGTGGAATGTCCTTCGGGATGATGACGATAAAACAGTGCCTTCGGCATTTCAAGATGATGGGGGCCTTCAACTGTCCGAAACATACGATGAAAGCGAGTGACTGCAATCGATTATCATGTTCAATAAGCCTGAACCTCGTGATTTAAACGAAGGTGAACCTTGAAGGGTGGTGGCATGCTCGCCATCACATCCGCAAAGCGGAGGGTGAAGAATATGAGTGACCGTCTATACGTTGGAATCGACCTAGGTACCTACCAATCTACAATTGCATCAAGCGCTGGCGTAAGCCACACAGTCGAAACAGTCGTTGGCCGTCCAAAAGACCCGGTTGCTAGAAATTTCCTCGGAAGAGATGTTTTGTTTGGCAATGATGCTTTGAAGAACAAGCTTGCATGCAACCTCTATCGTCCAATGGCTGCCGGTGTTGCTCAAGATGATGAAGCAAATTTGGCTGCTGCCAAAGCATTCGTTTCACACCTACTCGAGACCGTAGATCCTGAAGAATTTGACGAGGTTTTCGGCGTAATATGCTCTCCAAGCCACGTTTCATTTACAGATAAGTCAAATCTTGTTGCTACCCTCAGAGGACAAGTTAACGCCATCATGGTCGTTACAGAGCCGTTTGCTACAGCATTCGGAATTGGAGAAATAGCAAGTTCAATTGTGGTAGACATTGGAGCAGGAACAACAGACATCGCTCGAATCTACGGTACTTTCCCTACTGACGAAGACCAAGTTACAATCCAAGAGGCTGGAGACTGGTTAGACAACGAACTCATGGAACTTATTCGAAAGAAATACACCGGCGCACAAGTAACAAAAGATATGGTGCGCAAGTGGAAAGAAGAAGTGTCCTATGTTGGCAGCGATGACCGTGAAGCAATGGTCGAACTATCTGTTGAAGGTAAAAAGCAGGTCGTCGATATTGGCGACCTTGTGAACAAAGCCTGTGAGATGATTATTCCAAAGATTGGAAACGCAATCAAGAGTATTGTTGCTGGCGCTGATCCGGAATATCAACCCATACTTCGAAACAACATCATCCTCTCTGGCGGTGGCTCACTTATTGACGGAGTCGCTGCACGTATGGCTGACGAAATCTCCGATATCGGCGATGTCAATGTATGGTGTGTTGATGATCCAATCAATGCTGTCGCAACAGGCGCCCTTCAACTTGCAGGCGAGATGCCTGATGATATGTTCACTTCAATCAACTGATTGTCGAACAGTTGCAAAGGGTGGATAATCCGCCGTATATGCCCTCATTTGATGGCGAAAGTTCAAGTGTGGTTGGGCGGCGATAGCCGCCTGTATGACGATAGACTCTTCCGGAACCAGCGGCATTAACCGAATTGGTGTAACCTCAAGTGACGAGCGGGCTGCGTTAGAAGGTATGCTCAAGGGTTATCCTGTTGAACAACTTGTTGAGGAAGTTCTCATCGCTTGGAATGAACTTGCTGCACGTAATGAGGAAATGGTTTCTGTTAAACAACGACTTCGTGTCTTAGAACTGGATTTAGCAGAGCGTGAAGATATGGTTGCTCCCGAGGTTGCCAGATTAGCTGAAGTTGATTCGGCTCTCAAAGATCGTGAGGCAAAAATCATCCATTTGGAACGAGTTCTTGCTGATGTTCGTGAGGAATTGGCCTCACAGCAATCTTCACTGTCCCAAGAAGAACGTTCAACTATGGCCACTGAAGTAGAACAACTTCGTACACTTACTAGTCAACAAGACGAGGTCATTGGTGAAATGGAAGGTAGGATTACTCAGATGGTTGAGGCGCTTGAAAGAGCAGCGGATGCTGGACTTACATCCGTAACTGCTGAAGAAGTCCGTAGTTTAAAGTCAAAACTCGACACGGCATTGGCTCAAAATGATGCTGAACAGGCTGCAAACAAAGCACTCGAAGAAGAAAGGCAGAGGCTGCGTGACATTGCAGATAGACTGAGAGGGCTTTTGGATGCTCGAGATGGCCGTCTTGGAGAACTTGAAGAACAACTTGAACGAGTTATGCAGGGGCCTCGTTCAGTCTCCGCAGAACACGACTATTTAGTTGAGCAGATTGATGAACTCAAGCGCAGATTGTTAGAACGAAATAGGGAATATGATTCGTTGCGTAGAAGAGAGCGTAGACTTCACAACGATGTGTTTGAGCGCGATGAGCGTATCCAACAAATCACCTTAACACTCACCGACATGGAGGCTGCACTGCAAGACAGAACTGCTGAATTAAGAGAGATTGAAGGGCAACGAGAAACAATGGTCCATGAATTGGATTCCGTACGTAGAGGAGAGCGAACCCGAGAAGTTGTTGGAAGGGTGTTTGCGGACTCTCTTTCTCTTGTTCGAACACATGATGCTCGAGAAGCGAAGAGGGATGCGTACAGTAACGCACCGGATGTAGAACGCACACTCTCTACCCCAAATACTGGCGATATGGCAAAATTGGCTGACGGCGGGCGCGTATCATTAGAAGTCCATGAAAATGAAATTGAACCAGGTGTCGATGTTGATGGTGTACGGCCCCCATCCCCAGGCGGCTCTGGGGACCCGGTTGTTTTTGAAGACGAAGATTAAGCCTTTTGAATTGCGGAAACAATCTCGCTGATTCGTGTGCGGAGTTCCTCTAAATTTGAGGCGTCTTCAGTTAATGTCCCGGTAACAATCCAATCAGCACCGGCCTCTGAAGCCAGCAATGCTTGTTCGGGAGTCCGTATTCCCCCACCCACAATAAGTGTCAACTCGTTAACTGCTCGTGCGCTTTTGATGAGGTCGGGGTTGACCTGTGATTTAGCACCACTTCCGGCTTCTAAGTAGAGTAATTTGAATCCGAACATTCGTGCAGTTAAGGCATATGCATGAGTCAATTCCTGATCATTGGGTTGTATCAACTCAGCGTCGCCAACTTCACCAACCCTCCCTCCTGGAGAACAAACGAGATAGCCTGTAGGTAAAGCCTCTACTTCGAATTTTTCAAGATAAGGCGCACCACGAATTTGTTCACCAATAAGGAAGCGCCTTGTCTTTGAATTCATGAGCATCATGAAAGTAATTGCGTCGGCTGCTGGAGAAAGGGCGTGTGCACCACCGGGAAACAGAACTACCGGGATATGCCATTCAGACTCATCTGAATCAGGGTCCTGGCTTGAGGCAAACGCTCTAAGTTCAAACGCTTCTTGAATCGCTTTGCAAGTGGAGTGGACGACTTCGTCTGGCGTATCTGTTGAGCCGCCGACAAAAACCATACTGCTGCCGCATTCAACAGCAACCATCGCCCTGTTTGCTGCGGTATTGGGATCTTGTTTTGCCGGATCTATGAGTGTTATGTGACGGGTTGAGTGTTCTTTCGATGTGACATATTCCAGTGTCGTTGAATTCGGCCTTCTCATGTCATCCCCATACATCCGTTCAACGGACACAGCATAGCCATTGCGCATCGAATGGTTTCGAAAGGGCGATGCATAGAGTTCTCATACCCCGACCGGTTGGGACGTTTGTGGCAGAAGTTGGTCCCTTTCGGCGATTGCTTAGGCACATGAAATCACACAAATCAACAATTCGTCTAGCATCAGCATGCTCAGTAACCAACAAAATATGGGACCTAGCTCCTCCATTACTCATCGGGCTGGCCGTTGATGTTGTCGTCTTGAAAGAAGATTCATTTCTGGCATCATTCGGACTTATCGACCCGTGGCATCAGTTGATTTTCCTCTCGGTACTCACCTTCTTTATCTGGGGATTGGAATCGCTGTTCGAATATTTTTACGGAATTTTATGGAGAAACTTGGCCCAAACGGTACAGCACGAGTTAAGGCTTGACACATTCAACCATGTCCAAAAGCAAGGCATGGGTTGGTTTGATGAGCGTCAAAAAGGAGACATATTAGCCATCCTAAACGATGATGTCAATCAACTCGAACGGTTCTTGGATAAAGGAGCAAATGACCTGCTACAAGTGAGCACTACTGTTTTGGTCGTTGGTAGTGTTTTTCTGTTCATATCGTGGCAAGTTGCAATTTTTGCCGTACTGCCAATCCCCATCATCATTTGGGGCTCATTCAAGTATCAAAGAAGCCTTGAGCCTCGATATGCTGAAGTGAGAAAATCTGCCGGTGCAATGAACGCTTTACTTGAGAACGACTTATCTGGAATGTCGACAATCCAATCCTTTACGGCTGAAGAACGAGAAATGAAGCGTGTTGAGGCGTTGAGTAATACATACCGAGAAGCGAATAAGGAAGCAATTCGGCTCTCAGCAGCATTTACTCCGTTAATCCGAATGGCGATTCTGTGTGGTTTTACCGCTACCTTGCTTCTTGGTGGATGGATGACTTTGGAGGGAACTTTAGCAATCGGCGCCTATTCGGTGCTTGTTTTCATGACTCAACGGCTGTTATGGCCCCTGACTAGACTTGGAGAAACTTTCGACTTGTACCAGCGAGCAATGGCGAGTTCTACGCGCGTTTTAGATGTTTTAACTTCGCCTACTGAGGTGAAGCAAGGTAATTTTTCACCAACTCTTGAACTGATTAATTCATCCTCGATTGTTTTTCAGAATGTAAATTTTGGGTATCCAGATAGGGAGGCGGTGTTTGAAAACATGAACCTTGTTCTAAAACAAGGTGAAACCGTTGGAATAGTTGGTTCGACGGGTGCGGGTAAAACGACTTTGATTCGTTTGTTACTCCGATTTGCTGAGCCAAATTCTGGCACAATAGTTTGGGCAGAACGTCCACTGCAAGAATGGGATTTGAATACCCTGCGTTCTTCAATGGCGTTGGTGGATCAACACATCACCTTGTTTCCCACTACAATTCTTGAAAACATTCGTTATGGAAAGCCAAATGCCGCAGACATAGAGGTTTTTGAAGCCGCTCGGCTCGCAGAAATAGGGGACTTTGTCGAGCAATTGCCAAACCAGTGGGACACTATGGTGGGTGAAGGGGGCCACAGGTTATCTGGCGGACAAAGGCAGAGGCTTGCTATTGCCAGGGCGGTGGTAAAAAATGCTCCTTTACTTATCCTTGACGAGGCAACCTCCGCAGTTGATAATGAGACTGAAGCCGCTCTCCAGCGTTCGATTAATAAAATCTCAGTGGGCAGAACGGCTGTTATTATCGCACACAGACTTTCCACCATTCGTAACGCGGACAGAATTTTAGTCCTACAAAACGGCGGCATTATAGAGGATGGAACGCATGAGGAATTAGAGAAAATGGGTGGCGTTTATTCAAGGATGTGGGCCGTTCAAACTGGCCAAAATGTGTGACTGCGGCTTGGCTAAAAAAGGTCGAAAATGGTTATTTTAGACCATGGTTCATTACACTCTATTATAAGTGAGACTACCCGCCAGCGGACTGAGAAACATGATTACAGATAAGTTCTCTAAGACAACGAGCCTGCTTTTGATTGCCACCTTTGCCCTTGCTATGGCATCCACAGTTTCTGCTGCGGACATCACGCCAGGCGCCATGGACGCAGCTACCGGACTGCCAGCCTTCCTTTCGGATGGTGCTGACGATGGTTTGCAAACATTGACGTTCTTCCTATTCTTTGTAGGATACATCGCAATGGGTGCTGCCTTTGTCTTCTTCATGAGTGAGCGAAGCAACGTTGCACCAGAATACCGAACTACAATGACCATTTCAGCTTTGATTGTAGGTATTGCCGCCTTCCACTACTACTACATGCGCGGGGTCTACGCTGACTTCGGTGAAGTCTCAGTCGAATATCGATACATGGACTGGATTATTACGGTCCCATTGATGGCCCTCAAATTCCCATCCCTTGTCGGTAAGAATGCAATCACTGACAACAAATTCGCTGGGCTTGGATTCACTGGAATCTGTTTCCTGGGCGCACTCATCATGATTGGATTCGGATATGCTGGAGAAGCAGGTTTGATGGATGGTATTCTTGCCCTACTTCTTGGAGGTATGGGCTGGGCTATGATTATTGTAGCAACTGGAACGCCATGGTCCTCAGGACTTGGTGTTGACAACAGCAAGATTTCTGAAGAGCTCATTTGGAGTGCAAATGCTCTCCGCTGGTTCATCGTCGTTGGCTGGATCATCTACCCACTCGGCTACCTTTTCAGTCCAGAAGTAGCATTGATCGAAATCGATAATGGTGCAGAATACATGGCTGTTGCATACAACATTGCTGACATCATCAACAAAATCGGTTTCGGTGTTGTTGCTTGGATGGGTGCTAAGAAAGCAACCGAAGCAATGTCTGCTGCATCAGAAGAGTGATTTCCGAATCGCACGAAGAAGCGTCTCTACGCTCGCCTTAGGCCAATACCGCTGCCACAGTACAGCCGTTGGTATCCATGCGAGGGTATAGATAAGCACTGCCAGAGTAGAAGTTTGTAATCCCCACTGGTGCGTGACTTCAAAGTCGCGCATCAGTGTTAGGGGTATGAAATGCATGAGGTAGATTGACAACGAAAGTTTTCCTGTATGAGACAGTATGTTCATTGAGTATCTTTGAACCAATATCCACAACAGCACAACACCCGTCAAACTTGCGATTAGAAACGATTGATTCGCTGGAAAGAACGTTAACACTGCATCTTCTGTAGGATGCGCCCAGAGGATATTTTTGAATTGAGCATACACGAGGGTGATTGAACAATACATAAGCCCTACAACAAGTGCTAATCTTACTGATAGACTTATTTCAAGAGATTTTCCGTCATTCACTGGTTGTGTTGAAATCATTGCCCCAAATAATGCAAAGAAAAACCACGGGAAAAGCGGATATGTGCCAGTCAAAAGTAGATTGGATAGTATGATTGGTATAGAGGCGTCATCGACTCTGTCTGCCCAAATGCCTGTGCCCTGGAGATCTGGAAGGAAAGTTTGAATAACGATTATACTGCTTAGAGAGATAACGAAAATTTTGCTGTAGGAATTGCGTTTTCTATGAAAGATAAGCGGTAATAGAAGTGTCATGATTGCCATGAGAGACAATATTCCTGGAGTAAATGGATGAAACAAATGGGGTGATGTGAGGTTCACAGCTATTTGAGCGATTAGAAAAAAGAAAAACTGGAATAAACGTGACTGAAATGTAAGGTTGGCACGTACAATACCCCACCCAAATAAAGTCACAAAGAGGGGTGCTGCTAAACCCCCAAGCCCTGAAACAACGTATGCTAAAATACTGAGTTGCACTTCAGAAAACGGATTCCATGTTGCAGCGGCATGGACCATTACCATAAGTAAAACCGCAATTCCTCGAAGGGAATCGATGTGAAGTATTCGTACTGTTTGTGACATTGTATCAGCGCTTTGAAAGAACATACTGGATTGCATTGCGGAATATTTGCAAGCCTTCTCCCTCCCACTGACCTAATGTGTCACTTGATTGTGGCCCAGGTGCAGAGTTACGTGTGTGATGTGGATGTAGCCACTTAGCATATACTGCTTCGGGATGGGGCATGAGGCCAAAAACAAGGCCGGTAGAGTCGCAAATACCTGCGATATTTCTCATACTCCCATTCGGAGAAATTGGGAACGGGAGCGGCTCATCAGTAATCCCATGGCCGAGTTCAGTTGATGGGTCGACATATCGAACCGCGAGTTGGTGATTTCTATTCAGGGCATCGAAATCTGTTGTGGAAGGCATCACAAACTTTCCTTCACCATGGCGGACGGGACAATCGATACGTTGGATGTTTTTTGTCCAAATGCACGGGCTCTTTGAATCAAACTCTAGAGTCACCCAACGGTCTTCATATCTGCCAGAATCGTTGAGTGTTAGGCTAGCGCGTTGGGTAAAATCTGGCAGACCTGTATCGCCGAATGGCCCTGGTAAAAGGCCTGTTTTAACGAGAACTTGAAAACCGTTACAGATGCCGATGATTGGCTTTCCATCGGCTACGAATTTTTCCAATTGACTGCGGAGAGCAAAACGAAGTCTGTTGCCCATTAAGCGCCCACTCCCTAGGTGGTCTCCAAATGAAAAACCCCCGGGGACTGCCAAAATATCAAAGTTATCGAGGCTTCGGTTTCCCTCAACGAAATGGTTCACGTGTATTCGTTCAGATTGCCCCCCTACCAGATTGAATACTGCTGCTGTTTCATGGTCGCAGTTAATGCCAAATCCAAACAAAACTGCAACTTTTGGTAATGACATCAAGCAACACCTCCAGTCATATCGAGTGTTTTCTGCCATGATTCTACCATGGCATCGGTTCCAACATCGACAAGGGCATCGTATCCATCCGAAATCACAAGGGTTGGTTTTTCAGTCACTGTACCAAGGAATGTGAGTGGATGGCCTTTCATCCATTCGACGAAAGCCGCCTCATCTTCCGGCTCGACACCAACCAAAAAACGACCGAGGGATTCGCCCCACATACGAGACCAAACACTTGATGGGCCGGTACCGTCAATGTCTAAGTCAGCACCAAGTCTACCGCCAATGCACATTTCGGCTGCAGCTACTGCAACCCCACCTTCAGAACAATCGTGTGCCGTACGAATTAAACCCGATTGTATAGCAGTAGATAGAGAGCGATACATAGAGATGTTTTCTTCTGGGTTTGGAAGGAGAGGAACTTGCCCGCCGATACCAGAGATTTCGCCTGAATCACGCAACATATAGGCAAGTTCACATGCGCCGAGTTCTTCTTTAGAAATGCCTACTAAGTATACTCGTTCTCCTGCCGATTTGAAATCACTGGTAGCGGTAAAACGCACATCAGGCTGATCTCCAAAAACCGAATAAAGTAGCGTCGGCGGAATAGAAATTTTGTTCTCGCCGCTACCATAATCATTTTTCATCGAGTCTTTTCCAGATACACAAGGTAAACGGTATGCGCGACACACTCGTTCTAGTTCACGGTTTGCCCGAACGAGTTGTGCGAGTTTGAATTTGCCATCGGGTGTTTTGACAGATTCAATGGAATCAGGCCAACAGAAGTTATCCAATCCAGCAATTTTGTCGACATTTACACCTGCACAAACTGCATTTCGTACTGCTTCATCAATAGAGGCTGCTGCCATTGCTCCCGCATCCAAATCTGAATAACGTGGGACGATTCCGCAGGAAATGACAAGTCCGTGAGGGTTTCCGTGAATAGGTGCAATGACGCCGGCATCGCCGGGTCCGTCTCTTTCTATACCGACAAAGGGCTTAACTGCAGTTTGGGCAATGACTTCGTGGTCGTATTGCCGTACCCAAGACTCCTTCGATGCAATGTTTGGTCGAGCCAACATTCGTAACAAAAGCGATGTGTGTCCTGCTCCGTCATCCAAGGGCACTAAATCGGTTCTAAACAGTTCATTGACAGGAGCAACCCATTCCGATTCAAGTTGTAATTGCGGAACTCCGTCATGCAAAAACTCGATTGGTAGATAGGCAACGGTGTCACTACCATATTTGACGTGGAACATGCCGCTACTGGTGAAAGTAGCAACGGGTGTTGCTTCAACTTCATGTAGGTCAGCCATCGCTTCAAACGCTTCGCAATCCGATGTTTTTACCGCAATGGTCATCCGTTCTTGGCTCTCAGAAACAAGAATTTCCCAAGCTGATAATCCTGGTTGTTTAAGGGGGACTTTAGCAAGATCGATTTCACAACCATTGGTGTATTCAGCCATTTCTCCAATTGAAGAGGAAAGCCCGCCTGCTCCGTTATCAGTAATACAGGTAATGAGGCCGGCGTCACGCGCTTCCAAGACCATATCGAGCATTTTCTTCTGAGTGATTGGATCGCCTATTTGGACGGCGCTTGAAGGAGATTCCTCTGTTAACTCGAGGGAAGAAAATGTTGCTCCGTGAATGCCGTCATAACCTACGCGCCCACCGACCATGTAAACAATGTCCCCGGATTTTGGAGTTTTGATGTGGGATTGGCGGCCGTCTGGGAGTTGCCGGGGCATAATTCCAACTGTCCCACAATAAACAAGTGGTTTTCCAATATATCGGTCATCAAAGACGATTGCCCCATTAACAGTAGGTATTCCTGATTCGTTTCCACCAACTCGGACCCCCGCATGAACGCCTCGCAAAACTCGTGAAGGGTGAAACAGATTGTCGGGCAAATCCCCATTCCAATCAGGAGGGCCAAAGCAGAATACGTCTGTATTGGCAATTGGGCGAGCGCCTAGCCCTGTTCCAAGTATGTCGCGATTTACGCCAACAATACCCGTCATCGCCCCCCCATAAGGGTCAAGGGCAGAAGGCGAATTGTGTGTCTCTGCTTTCATACAGACGCTCCAATCGTCATCCCAAGCTATAACGCCAGAATTATCGTGAAATACCGACAGTAGCCAGTCAACCTCACCTTGCATGTCGTGTGTTGGTTTCATAATATGCGTCTTGAAAATAGAATCAATGATTGTGTCTTCACCGGTTTCGGTGTCAATATGGTGAATTTTGGAAGCAAAAATCTTGTGTTTGCAATGCTCACTCCAAGTCTGGGCTAAACACTCAAGTTCAACATCTGTTGGAGCATCTGTGACAATTCCAACAGCATTTCTAGCAGCACGAATTTCTTCATCTCTGTAATGTCCTTGTATAGTTTGCATTTCTTCTAAATTGAGAGCTAAAAGTCCCTTATCGGATAATTCGAGAAGGGCTTCGTCACTGATTTCTAAGTTCATGGGTTGGGGTGGAGAAAAGACCTGTGGGGGTTTTTCGGGATATTCTAGAGACGGCCACATCGATTGTTGACATGCCTCAGCGCCCGAAACCAAGGCACGTTGAATCAAATTATTATGAAGTGTTGATGCAATCCATTCAACAGAAATATTTTCAGGTACGCCATAGAAAACATATGTTTGATATGTTGATATTGATGCATCTTCAAAATCTTCATGTTGTGAAAATATGGTTTTGAAACCGTCATATGCAGCATTTCCTGGGTTGTCGGTGACCCCTGGCTTAAACCCGATAGTGATTGCTGCATCGGGCGTGGTTGGGAAATATTCAGGCGATGTAAGAAGGAGACTGTTTGTGGATGCATGTTCGATAATCGGATCGGAAAAAAGGTCATCGACGCGCTCTGATATTTGTTCAGCCTCAACTACGCTCTTAATGAGGAATCCATTAATTGAGCGGACTTCTAGAACTTCGATGCCGTGATCTGCCTTGAGTTGTCTTCGAACAACATCACCTCGCACATCACGCATTCCTTCGCCTTGTTTTGGCGTAACTTCCACACGTGAGATTGGCAATGATAGCACCCGCCCCCCGAGGGGCGTAAAGAATGCCATAGACTACGCTCTTTGAACAATACGGAGGAATCAATTGAGAAGTTTGGCCAAATATTGGCCAGTAAAACTTTCGGTATTGGCGGCGACATCCTCTGGTGTGCCCTGAGCAAGAACCATTCCGCCGCGTTCACCGCCTTCTGGCCCGAGATCAAGAACCCAATCAGATGACTTGATAACATCGAGGTGATGTTCGATGACGATGATGCTGTGGCCTTTTTCTCGTAGTTCAAGAAGAACATTGATGAGAAGTTCAACATCTGAAAAGGAAAGTCCTGTAGTGGGTTCGTCTAAGATATACACCGTATGTTTGTTCGGTGGGCGGCGTAGTTCACTCGCGAGTTTTACCCGTTGTGCCTCTCCGCCTGAAAGGGTGGTTGCAGGTTGGCCGAGGCGGACATAGGAAAGTCCAACTGAACGAAGTGTGTCGAGCGTTCGGAATATTTTTCGATGATTCTCAAAGAATACCGCTGCTTCACCAATCGGCATCTGTAAAATGTCGTTGATATTCTTACCCTTCCAAGTCACTTCTAGACATTCACGCGTGTAACGTAGACCTTGGCAAATATCGCAGGTAATCCAAACATCTGGGAGGAAATTCATCTCCAGTTTAATTGAACCGGCGCCCTTGCAAGATTCACAACGGCCTCCCTTAACGTTGAAACTGAAGTGTCCTGGCTTGTAACCGCGCTCTTTCGATAATGTTGTTTTTGAGAACAGTATTCGTATTTCATCAAACACTTTAGTGTATGTTGCCGGATTAGAGCGAGGTGTCCTACCAATAGGTGATTGGTCGATTATAATCGCCTTATCGACATGTTCGAGACCCTTGACTTTGGCATGCTTTCCCGAAACTGTATCTGCGTTGTGGAGGTGGCGTTGTAGAGTAGGCGCGAGGATTCCAGAAACAAGAGAGGATTTTCCAGAGCCTGATACGCCAGTAACTGCTGTCATGCAGCCGATAGGAAATTTGGCGTCAATGCATTGAAGATTATTGTGTTGAGCTCCTTTTATTTCAATCCATTTTTTGGAAGGTTTTCTTCTTTTCTCAGGCACTTGAATTTCACGCCGACCACTCAGGAAAGCCCCGGTAACTGAATCTTTAGCCTCCATAGCGATTTTTGGGGGTCCGTTGGCTACAATTGTTCCACCCTCAAGTCCAGCACCTGGGCCAAGATCGCACAGCCAGTCTGCTTGACGGAGGGTGTCTTCATCGTGTTCGACAACGATGAGTGTGTTTCCTAAATCACTCAATTCACGAAGGGTTGCCAAAAGGCGTGAATTGTCCCTTTGGTGGAGTCCTATGGATGGTTCGTCTAAGACGTACATTACTCCAGTGAGGCGGCTGCCGATTTGAGTCGCAAGGCGGATGCGTTGGCTTTCACCCCCCGATAGGGTGTTTGCCTTTCTGTCAAGAGTGAGGTAATCAAGACCAACGCTATCTAGGAATCCTAAACGGTTTTCTATTTCCTTGAGGATGTCTTTACCAATGAAAAGGCTGCGTTCATCGAGTGTTTCAAGTGCATCTGCAAAGTTTTCCGGGGCGCCTTCGCCATCGGGCTGCCAAGCACGAACAAGGGAAAGTGAATCGTGTACCGAACACTGGCTTATTTCTGGTAAGCGAATGCCTCCTACAGAGACATATCGGGCGGCAGCATTGAGTTTTTCACCGCCACAAGAAGAACAATTGAGGTCCGTCATACAACTGATGAGACGTGAACGGGTTCGTTCAGATGTGGTGTCGGTGTACGTCTTCTGTAAGCGAGCAATGATGCCTTCCCAGGGGCGGTTCATCTTGTATACTGAGCCATTGTCCGACTCAAAATGGAAGTTGATAATAGTTGAACCTGAACCATAAAGCAGGATGTCTTTATCATCTTCGTCAAGAAGTTCAAACGGGGTATTGCGAGAAATTCCATAATGCTGGCAAACTTGTTCTAGTAATCGACGGTACCATGAGGGTGACATTGATTGGCGCCACGGCCTTACACAACCGTTAGAAACCGTAAGTGTGCCATCAATTATGAGTTCAATATTGAATTGACGTTCAACACCTAGGCCTTGACAAACGCCGCATGCACCGAGAGGGGAATTGAAGGAAAAGACACGTGGAGAAAGTTCAGGCATGAAAGCACCGTGGTCAGGACAAGCAAATTCCTCAGACCAAGCAATAGTTTCCCCTTCCTGAGTTAACCTAGACTTCGAGCCTTCAGAAAGTTCGGCGTCGGGAGGGGGGGATTCAAGGCTCTCAATTGCTACCGTGCCCCCGCCCAATCGAAGGGCTCCTTCTACAGATTCAGTTAGCCTTTGTCGGCGTTCTCGCGTACATTTTAGCCTGTCAATTCGAACATCGATATCGTGGCGAAAGTTCTTGTCTAATTCAGGTGGGTTTTCAAATTCAGCGTCATGGCCGTTGACTTTACCGTAAAGATAGCCTTGTTCAACAAGTTGACGAAAAAGGTCCATGTGTGTGCCTTTTCGTGCACGGACAGCGGGAGCCCACATTGCAACAGCATGGCCCTCCATGTGCCATATGATGTCATCAACAATCTCCTGTACAGTACGACGCGCCACTTCCCTCCCGCAAGTAGGACAGTGTGGCTTACCAACCCTGGCCCAAAGTAAACGGAGATAGTCTTGTATTTCAGTAACAGTTGCTACAGTTGAACGTGGATTGTGTGAACCTTGTTTTTGGTCGATTGAAATGGCTGGTGATAAACCCTCTATTCCGTCACAATCCGCTTTTTTCATTTGACCAATAAACTGGCGAGCGTAAGAAGAGAGACTTTCGACGTAGCGTCGTTGTCCTTCAGCATACAATGTGTCAAAGGCAAGGCTCGACTTTCCCGAACCAGAAACACCTGATATAACGACGAATTGGCCGCGGGGGAGTTTGACTGTAATGTCTTGGAGGTTGTGGGTTCGAGCCCCGCGAACTTCAATCCAGCCTTCATCACCCGGTTGACTCATGAGTTCCCCTCAGTGTCTCGTGACGGTCAACGGTTCTTCAAGTCCTGCTTTTCCTATCACCGTGTCAAAAAATCAAAACAATAGGGCAAAAAGTGCATCACTCGAGATAGGTTTGGCTCGTAGCTAATGTTCCGAGTTCGGTCTAAAGCGGATAGAATCCTCTTGGGATTGGTGACTCAAAACGAACAGGTTCATCACTCTCGGGATGGAGGAATTCTAGGGCAGATGCGTGTAAACAAACCCGGTTTAACGGGTTTGTTTCTGCACCGTGTAATTCATCCCCAACAACCGGACAACCGAGTGAACGCATTGCCATTCTAATTTGGTGTCGGCGACCGGTCTCAATGGTAATTTGAAGGAGTGAAAAGTGGTTATCTGTTTCAGATAGACTCCAGTGTGTGATTGCTTCTTTAGCACCATGAAATGTTGGTTTGACCCGTTTTACATGAAGGTGTTTGTCTTCTACAAGCCACTCTCGTGTTGTGCCGAATTCTTGTTTTGGACGCCCTTCGATGAGGGCATGGTATGTTCGGTGAACTGCACGTTCGGCAAATTGAGATTGAATGTATTCTTTGTGTCGCTCATGGCGTGCAAACACCATGACGCCTGAAGTATCTCGATCGAGACGATGAACGATGTGGCACCAACTTCGTTCATTTGTAAGTCGGACATAATCGACGCAACGCGAATGAAGTGTATCGACTTCGAGTTTGTCAGTCGCAATAGAAAGCAAACCTGCAGGTTTTTCTACGACTAGGATGGCATCATCTTCCCACAATATATCGAGGTTGGATTTTTTCTTTGACGGAGGGGGTGGGGTTGCTTCAAAGGCTTTCTTCTTACTTAGAATTTCGACAACAGACCCTTTTTCTACCTGTGACCGCGCTTTGTGAATTGTCGTTCCATCGACATGAATTCTACCTTCAGTAAGCATTTTTCGAAGTTTGGATTTTGACGTATTAGGCATCATTATGGCGAGTACATCAAGTAGAATTTTGGCGCCAGTGGTTGTGTGTTTCATTCAATCACCTACAAAATCAATGCATCGCACCAAGTTCCTTGTTCGCCGCTATGCCCGGGTTCTAAGAGTGTTAAGCCGTCTGCTAAAACAAGGCTGTGAAGATTTCCCGAGCCTTGATATCCGGTAGAATAGGCGAGTAATTGCTCACCGGAAGTATCGATTTTTATCCTTCTTAAAACAAGACAGTTCTGATCTGCTTTGAATTTTTCAGCAAGTTTAACGCGAACTCTCCTCTCTTGAAATCCGCCTCCAAAAGTGCTTTGACGTAAAAAAGGTGCAACAAGCATACGAAAAACAACATGGCTACTTGCCGGATTACCGGGTAAGCCAAAGAGTGGTGTGTCATTCCAATAACCAAACAATGGTGGGGAACCTGGGCGTATTTTGACTCTCCAAAACTTCACATCACCTTCCTCCTCCATTAGTTTTCGGACAAGGTCCCAGTCTCCCATTGAAACACCACCTGATGTAAGCACTAAATCACACTCAAGTGCAGCCTTATCAAACTGTAAGCGTAAATCTTCAATCGTGTCTGTGACTGAGTCGTATCGGATTGGGTTATGCCCGTTCAGTCGTATCAAAGATGCGAGGCCAAAAGAATTGGATTCAAAAATTTCATTTTCTTTGAGCGTATTTCCTGGTAATTGCAATTCATCACCTGTAGAAATTATTCCAATTTTCATTTGTTTAAACACATCAACATGTGAATAACCCATTGTTGCACATAAACCCACAGAAGATGGATTGAGTAGTGTTCCCTTTCCCAAGGCTACCTGATTTACAAAAAGATTTTCACCGCGTTTTCGGATGAAATGTTTCTTACCTTCTTGTAACAGTGTTACTGCTTTTCCGTTATTGCTTACTTGACATAATTCGATTGGTAATATAGAATCTGCGCCGTCAGGAATGGGCGCTCCAGTCATGATTCGGGAGGCTTGTCCGCTGTTTACAAATGTTAAATTTTGATCGGTTCCTGCCTGAACTGTTTGAATAATTGAAAGTGTTGTTGGAGGTTGAAGAGAATCGTTATGACGAAACGCAAATCCGTCCATTGACGAATTATCAAAACGTGGATCGTCGACTTTTGATTGAAGCTCTTTCGATAGTACCCGATTAAAGGCATCATCGAGGTGGATTGATTCAGTGTTTATTTTAATCGTATGTTGTGAGAGAATTTCCAGTGCCTCATTGTATGAAATGAAGTATGGAGTATCCGACATGACGCGACCACCTCGTTTATTCGTTTGACTTTCACGGTTGGATATTAAAGCACCATTTCAGCAATCCGTTTGCAAGATGCAAGGAGGAGTACAAACACGAGAAGGGTTTGGACTGTCTTTTGATGGGCGCGTTTAGCACCATACCGCGAACCAATAAAACCACCAAAAAGGACCGCAATTAAAAACGGAATAAGTGTTGAAAACTCAAGAATTAGTTGATTTGAAGCGGTAGCGCCGAGTAAGCCAGCTGCTGAATTCACCCAAATGAACAAGGCGGCTGTTGCTGCTGCAGCCTTTGGTGTGGCCCACTTTTTCAAAAGAAGGATTGGAGATAGAAATATACCTCCACCTACTCCAATGATGCCGCTTAGAAATCCAATACCTGCTCCAAATGAATACGCTTCTGCAGGACGAGGGTTTGTGATTTCTTGTGAAAAAGTTTCTGGCTTCGACATTAAACGTATTGCAGCATAAAGAAGAGTAAATGATAGTATGATGTCATATATTGTGCCATCTACTTTTAGATAACCGCCAAAAAAAGCCAAAGGTGTGCTTGCAATAATGAATGGTAGTGTTTTTGAAAAAAGGTGATGGTTCGCTTTTGAGTAATGATAGAATGCAAGGCCGGCAACAACAAGATTGAGGACCCATGCGTGTTGTTTAAGCCATGGACTGCTCATCTGCCCATAGCTTGTTAGCGATAAAACAGCCAGATACCCTGAAGCACCACCATGGCCTACACTCGAATAAAGAAGAGATACTAAGAAAAGTGCTAAGCAAATCACAAGAAGGGCAAAGCCTTGCTCCATTGTTTAACCTCATTCAAAATTCATCACATGGCCGCATTCTGCATATGCACAACTCACGGTGTATCGGGATTTTTTAGGTTTTGGAATCTTTAGCATCGATCCACACATTTCACATTGAACTTTCAGAGTTTCGGGTTCTGCAGGACCCGCAGGTGCGTCGCCTAATGTACGTCCAACATCTTGTGACCAGCCTAAAGAATCAGTGTATTTATCTGTTTTAACATTAATTTTCTTCTGCTTGAGAGAAAGACGCATTCTGCGCTTTTTCTTTTTCCTCGGTTTGGTGCCTTTAGGTGCCTTTGCCGCCATGGGTATCAACCACCGCTCGGCGTTGTTGTATTCAATTACTTCGGCCGTATTCTTCACCAAGGTATTCTGAAATCCCATTTATTGGAGTATGTACGATATGTCCTCTTTTTGTGAGTTCCTCTACTAGTGGGGGGCGCGCGTTATTTGGATCGGTGTGGTAGACTACGACTTCTTCAGCTTCGCATGCTGATGCAAACTCGACTATTTCCTTATGTCCTGCATGTGTTGAAAACGAATACGACTCCCATTCTAGAGGAATTGGTGTTTCATTTCCAAAAATATCTACCTTTCCCTCACTTTGCATTTTACGCCCACCAGTACCGGATGCTTGGTAACCTGTAAACAAAATAGCGTTCTTAGAATCATGCCGTAGCCTGTTTAAATACCAAATTGACGGCCCTCCTTGCAACATTCCTGATGTTGAAACAATAACATCCGCATTGAGTGCTTTTTTACGATCGGATTTACTAGAAACACGCCTACACCAAGACCAAGCTGTTTGCAAGGCGCTAGCATCTCGAAGTGTTTCGGGATGGTTGAGTTGCATTTTGGCGATTCTCTTACCCATGCCATCAACATGAACATCAAGATGAGGTAGATGTTTGTGTAACCTCATTATAACATCTTGAGTCCTACCGTTTGCAAATGCAGGAATGAGGACTGTCCCCCCTCGGTCGACGACACGTTGAACATGTTGAACAAATCGTAATTCTTCTTCTTCCAAAGGTGGATGATTTCGACCTCCATACGTGCCTTCTAGAAATAATGTGTCGGTTTTCACAGGTTTTGCGCCTGATGTAAGCGGTGAGTCTCGAGAATCGAAATCGCCAGTGAGTAGAATTTTCCTTTGTGGTGTTTCGATATTAAGCATAGCTGCTCCCGGGATATGTCCTGCTCTATGCAATTCAAGTTTCCAGTCTTGGTGTTGCCATGGAGCGTGAAAATCATGGGTATTCCATGAGTCAAGAGCGGTGCTAATGTCACGTTTGTCCCAGGCAAGCGGATATTTTTCAATTGAACTCACTTTATGGCAATCGTACCACATTAATTCAGATATCTCTGCAGTTAGAGCAGTACCGTGGAGTTGAGTTCGATGGTTCGAGCACAGCCATGGAGCCATTCCTAAATGATCCACGTGTGAGTGGGTAATAACAGCATGACGAACTTATGGTGCTTCAGAAGGATATCGGGGCGGCGTGGTTGGTGCTAAACCATAATCAAGTAGTAATCGGGTGGTTTTTGAATCTTCAAGCATTATACCTACGTTGCCAACTTCATCACCGCCACCTAAACAGTGGTAACGTATTCCACGTATTGGGCTATCTTTAGGGTAAGTAGAAGTACGTCCAGGAGAATAAAACACCATTACAATCGAATAACCGAGTTAAGTGTAACTCTTGAAGTTGTTCAATTCTGGACATGTACACCCCTTAATTTCCTATGGAACTATTTTCTACCATAGTGCAGGTTTTTTTGTTTGATTTATAGAGGTTAAGTTAAGTGCTTTACGCGCACATAACATTGGGGGCATACTACATTCACATACACTTCATACATTGAACATACTATCTTCTCAATGAAATTTATCTCTAC